>BNJS01000600.1_pt1 | contig 139414 bp, 147 predicted proteins | sample 8540461 | NCBI WGS metagenome assembly BNJS01 (sample SAMD00202454, study PRJDB9452) | human saliva metagenome | isolation source: human saliva | place: Japan
TCCAAGTCTTCTGGCTTGCGATTGATTTCAGCAAGTAGGCTGGTAATCTTTTTACCAGACAAGCCTGCATCCACTAAAAGCTTCTTTTTTGGGGTTTCCAGATAAAAGGAATTTCCACTGGAACCTGATGCTAAAATACTGTATTTAAAGCCTATTTCACTCATTCTAGTCTTCTACTTCGTCCTCCCATACTTCTTCTTTCACTGCATCCTTATCATAAGGGAGCACAATGGTGAAGGTCGATCCTTTACCGTATTCACTCTTGGCCCAAATAAAGCCATCATGTTGTTTGATAATCTCTTTAGCAATAGCTAGTCCTAAACCAGTACCTCCTTGGGCACGACTTCTAGCACGATCCACACGGTAGAAACGGTCAAAGATACGTGGTAAATCCTGCTTAGGAATACCTAAGCCTTGGTCAGAGATGGATAAAATCATCTGATCATCAGTTGTCTTCATGGTCACTGTGATTTTCCCACCATCTGGCGAATACTTGATGGCATTGTTGAGAATATTATCAATCACCTGTGTCATCTTATCTGTATCAATCTCAATCCAAACTGAAGTAATTGGATAATCTCTCACCAGTTCGTATTTCTTCTCTTCATCCTGCCCTCTTATCTGATCAAAACGGTTGAGAATAAAGGTTATAAAGGCAGTAAAATTAATCAATTCCACATCCAGGTGGCTAGTTGCATTATCAATTCGTGAAAGATGAAGAAGGTCTGTCACCATCCGCATCATACGGTTAGTTTCGTCTAGAGACACCTTGATAAAGTCTGGTGCAACAGGTTCCGACAAGGCTCCCTCATCCAAGGCTTCAAGATAGGATTTTACACTAGTCAGAGGCGTCCGTAACTCATGACTAACGTTGGAAACAAAGAGTCTCCGCTCACGCTCTTCCTTCTCCTGCTCCGTCGTATCATGCAAAACAGCAACCAAACCTGAAATAAAGCCAGACTCACGACGTACCAAGGCAAAACGTACACGAAGGCTCAGATATTCACCATTAGCATCCTGGGAATCAATCATGAGTTCAGGAACTTGGGTAATCAAATCACGAAGTTCATATTCATCTTCAATCTTTAGCAATTCTAGAATGCTTTTATTGAGAACATCTTCTTTCTGAACACCTAGCTGTTTCTTAGCCATGTCATTAATCATGGTAATCTTACCACGACGATTGGTCGCAAGGACTCCGTCCGTCATGTAAGAGAGGATACTATGTAATCTTTTACTCTCTTGTTCCAGATTTTCTTGAGTCAAGCGAATTACTTCTGATAAATCATTGAGATTATTGGTAATATTGGTAATTTCAGAGCTTCCCTGCATATCCAATACCTGAGAATAATCTCCTGCAATCAGGTCTTTTACCTTTTGATTGATTTGCTTCAACCGAATATTATCCCTACGATTTTCTAGTAAAAGCAAGGTCACCACTAAAATAAAGCCAAGTAAAATGAGGATAAAGATAAAATCACTGGTTAACACTGTGTCTTTAATTAGTTTAATCATTATTTCTCATATAATAACCAACACCGCGACGTGTTAGGATATACTCTGGACGACTTGGTGTATCTTCAATCTTCTCACGCAAACGTCTGATAGTTACATCAACAGTCCGAACATCTCCGAAATAATCATACCCCCAAACCGTTTCAAGCAAGTGTTCACGCGTAATGACTTGACCGATATGAGACGCCAAGTGATACAAAAGCTCAAATTCACGGTGAGTTAAGTCTAGTTCTTCACCGTATTTCTTAGCTACATAAGCATCTGGCACAATCTCCAAGTCCCCAATTTGCAAGGGCTGAGTTTTCTTTTCATCAGACTCTTGGTTATCTACAGAAACCAAGTCCGTACGACGAAGAAGGGCTTTGACACGCGCCTGCAACTCACGATTTGAGAAGGGTTTGGTTACATAGTCATCTGCACCAAGCTCTAAACCGATAACCTTATCAAATTCGCTATCCTTAGCTGACAGCATGATAATAGGAACACTACTGGTCTTACGAATAGTCTTAGCAACTTCTAAACCATCAATTTCTGGAAGCATCAAATCCAGAATAATAATATCTGGCTGCTCTGCTTCATATTGCTCTAGTGCTTCACGACCATTAAAAGCAGTTACAACCTCGTAACCTTCCTTGGTCATATTAAACTTGATAATATCTGAGATCGGTTTTTCATCATCTACAATTAATATTTTTTTCATTTGTTCACCTTTTTCTCTACTATTATATCAAAAAAATAACAAGAAGACACAATAGCTAGTCTTTGCTACTGTCTAAGTTAGCTTGTGCATAAGCCTGCCAGATTTTTTGTTGGGGTTTGGCAAGTGGGTAATTCTTAAACTCTTCTGGTGAAAGCCAGCGAACTTCCCGATTTGAAAAATCATGGAAGTCACTTACCTGACCTGCTACAATTTGAACATGCCATTTACGATGACTAAAGACATGCTTGACTGTATCAAAACAACCATCAAGCCAATCAACTTCTAGGTCATAGTCCTGCTGGAAACTCTCTTCTGGGGTGGGACCAAAGTTCACACTTTCTTCTGCAACCTGATGAAAGAGGTCAAACTGCTCTTCTTGCGAAAAGTTATCAACTTCTATCAAGGGGAAATGCCAAAAACCTGCCAATAGCTTTTCACTTTCATTTTTTTCAAGTAAAAATTGTCCCTGAGTATTTTTGACCACCAAGGCTTTAAGATAAATGGGAACTGGCTTTTTCTTTGGAGCCTTAATTGGATAACGGTCCATGGTTCCATTCTGATATGCCGCACTAAAGTCCTTCACTGGACTCTCTTCTGGTCTGGGATTTACAGGAGCCTCAATATCAGATCCTAAGTCCATCAAGGCTTGATTAAAGTCACCTGACCGTTCTGGATCAATCAAGATTTCCATCATTGCCTGAAAAATCTTACGATTACTTGGAATACCAATATCATGATTAACTTCAAACAAACGCGCCAAGACCCGCATTACATTACCATCTACAGCTGGCTCAGGCAAGTTAAAAGCAATACTGGAAATGGCTCCTGCTGTGTAAGGACCAATTCCTTTCAAGCTAGAAATTCCTTCATAGGTATTTGGAAATTGACCACCAAAGTCAGTCATAATTTGCTGGGCCGCAACCTGCATATTACGAACTCGAGAATAATAACCCAAGCCCTCCCAAGCCTTCAACAAACGCTCTTCAGGCGCAGTTGCCAAACTTTCTACTGTTGGAAACCAGTCCAAGAATCGTTCGTAGTAAGGGATAACTGTATCAACTCTGGTCTGCTGGAGCATAATTTCAGACACCCAGATGTGATAAGGATTTTTACTTCTCCTCCAGGGTAAATCTCGTTTGTTTTCATCATACCAAGCGAGAAGTTTCTCACGGAAAGAATTAATCTTCTCCTCTGGCCACATGACGATACCGTATTCTTTCAAATCTAACATATCTCTAGTATAACACAGAAGATTCTAACTGTCCTTTTCCTTGTATTAATACTCTTCGAAAATCTCTTCAAACCACGTCAACGTCGCCTTGCCGTATATATGTTACTGACTTCGTCAGTTCCATCCACAACCTCAAAACAGTGTTTTGAGCTGACTTCGTCAGTCTTATCTACAACCTCAAAGCAGTGCTTTGAGCAGTCTGCGGCTCCTAGTTTGCTCTTTGATTTTCATTGAGTATAAAAAGCCTCTTCCCAAAGGAAAGAGGACTAAATCTTATTGATGAACTGCTTGGGCTGCTGTGATAAGTGTTAACTTGTAAACATCATCAGCATTACATCCACGAGAAAGGTCGTTAACTGGTTTGTTCAAACCTTGCAAAACAGGTCCAACAGCTGCAAAACCACCAAGACGTTCAGCCATCTTGTAGCCGATATTTCCTGCCTCGATACCTGGGAAGATGAAGACATTTGCTTGACCAGCTACCGTACTTCCAGGAGCTTTCAGAGCTGCAGTTTCTGGAACGAAGGCTGCATCAAATTGCAACTCCCCATCGATTTCAAGGTCAGGACGCAAGTCGTGAGCAATTTTAGTTGCTTCAACAACCTTATCAACACTTTCACCAAAACCTGAACCCTTAGTAGAATAACTTAGCATAGCAATTTTAGGCTCGATGCCAAACATCTTAGCTGTAATTGCCGAATTGATGGCAATTTCAGCCAATGCTTCTGCATCAGGATTGATATTGATGGCACAGTCTCCAAAGAGGTAACGTTCCGTACCACGAACCATGAGGAAGGCACCTGAAGTACGAGTTACATTTGGACGAGTTTTGATGATTTGAAGAGCTGGGCGAACTGTTGAAGCTGTTGAGTGAATCGCACCTGATACCATTCCATCAACCAAGCCCAAGTAAACCAACATCACACCAAAATAGTTAACATCTTCAACCAAAACCTTGCGTGCATCTTCTTCAGACATTTTGCCCTTGCGACGCTCTACCAAGGCAGCAACCATTTCTTCAAATTTATCGTAGTGTTGAGGGTCAATGACTTCATAACCGTCCTCGATACCTTCGATTTCAAGATAAATTTTAATTTTTTCAGGATTTCCAAGCAAAACAGGAATCACTTCTGTTTCTTTTACCAAGCGTTTAGTTGCTTGAAGAATACGAGGCTCTTCCCCTTCAGGGAGAACGATACGAGCATTTTTGCCAACAAGGTTGGCTTTGAGACTTTCAAAAACTTCCATGAGTTTTCTCCTTTAAAATAATAATTATACTCTAAACAGTTTTTATAGAGTATTAGTTGATAACTGGGTAATAAGGTTACTGAAATCATCCGGCAAGGGGCTTTCTAACTGCAAGTCTTGCTCTAAAAATGGATGATAAAAAGATAGGTAATGGCAATGCAGGGCCTGACGTTGGATGCCGTCGTCCAGACTACCACCGTACAAGTCATCTCCCAACAAAGGAAAACCAATATGAGAAAAATGGACTCGGATTTGGTGAGTTCGTCCAGTATGCAGACGAATATCAACCAAGTGAATATTCCCATAAGAAGCTACAATCTTATATGATGTATGGGCATACTTTCCACCTTTAGCCACTCTTCTGGTGATAATGGAGTCTTCATCACGCGCAATCGGAGCAATAATTTCCCCCTCTGACTCTAAGTATCCATCACCTTTAACCAAAGCAAAATAGCGTTTTTCAATAGACTTTTTCTGCAACTGCTTGTCTAATCGTGCATGGGCATAGCCGTGCTTGGCAAAGAGCATCAAGCCAGAAGTATCTCTATCAAGCCTAGTTACAATGTGAATCTGCTGATTTTCATAGTTTTGCTTGACATAGTAACCCTTGATAAAATTGGCAATGGTATTAGAGTGATTGACACTAGGAATAGAAGCCACTCCATAGGGTTTATTCAAGAGCAAAAAATGGTCATCCTCATAGAGAATATCCAGAGGGCGCTCGATAGCTTCTAGAGTTTCAAAGCCTTCCTCAGCAGGAATATCAATGATAACGCGGTCTCCAATATCCAATAGATACGTCGCATTTTGAGGTTGGTCATTGACCAGAATAGCTCCGCCTCGAAACTTAATCTTAGCCAGCAGTCCCTTCGAAACCTCGTGCTTTTTTAAGAAGGTCTTAACCTTGGCATGCTCATCTGCGATAAATTCAAACCTCATTCGTCCACCTCGCCGATGAATGCATCCTTAACACGATTCCAGAAACTGGTGTGGCTCGGTGACGCGACAAAGTGAATTTTATGATGGTCGATTTGATACTCAATACGTTCAATATTACGGAAAGAATAAACGCTATTGTCAACCGAAATGGTATGGTAATCGTTTCTCGTTGGGATGAGTTCGATCTTATCCTTCTTAGGCACAATAATGGAAGAACCCAGCGTACGATAAACACGATTGTTAAGGCTGGCAATTTCTGTCAACTGCAGAGCTTCAATGGTTGGGTGTAAAACAGCTCCACCAAGTGATTTGTTATAGGCTGTGCTACCCGTCGGAGTTGAAACTGTTAGTCCGTCTCCTCGAAAACGTTCAAAGGGGACACCATTGATTACAATATCTGCTACCATGGTTCGATCGGACCTGCGGACACTGGCTTCATTTAGTGCTCTGAAAATCTTCACTTCACCATTTCCAAGAAAGACCTTCACATTCAGAACAGGGTAAGAGACTCTTGCTCCTGTATCTAGCTGCAAATTAGTCACTAGCTTGTCCAACTCAAAATCACGGTAGTCCGTATAGAAACCCAAATGTCCAGTGTGAACACCAATGAAGCGGACCTTGTCAAGCTGATTTTCGTACTTATGAAAGGCCGACAAGAGCATGCCATCCCCACCAATGGAGATGACAATATCCGGATTGGTATCATTGAGTATAAACTGATTTCTCTTCAAACGATCTCGCAATTCATACAAAACCCTTTGACTCTGTGGTTTTCTATTAGCTATCAGGTCAATTCGTTTACCTGTATTCTTCATCTGTATCGTCACTGTTTCCTACACCATCATTTAATTTTCTACTCAAAGGATCAAAAAGTGCCTGAGCTTCTTGGATATCATCACGAATTTTACCCATTTCTTCATCCAACTGATGGGCAATTTTGGCAGTAATTTCCAATCGCTTCTTAATCTCCTCTGGGAAATCTCCTTGGTACTTGTAGTTGAGAGAATGTTCTATCGTTGCCCAGAAATTCATGGCCAAGGTACGTATTTGAATTTCCGCCAAAATGGTTTTAGCACCATTGATAGTGTCAACCATATATTCTACTACAACATGATAGGAACGGTAGCCTGAAGCCTTTCGATGAGTAATGTAATCTCTCTCTTGTATGATACGCATATCCTGACGTTTGCGCAAAATTTCCACTACTTCCTTGACGTCATCTACAAACTGAACCATCACACGCAAACCAGCAATATCCTGTAAATCGTGTTCTAAGGTCGCATAAGTAATACCACGTCGAGCCATTTTTTCCTTGATACTTTCAATTGGCTTGACTCGACCAGTCACAAACTCAATCGGAGAATGCTTATTTTGCTTGCGATATTGCTTACGAATACCACGTAGTTTAATCTTTAACTCACCAACAGCTTGAATGTAAGGATCTAGAAATTCTTCCCATTCTAAGGTCATATATTCTCCCTTATTCTCATATTATCCTTCAAAAATATCTTTGATTTTTTCTCCAGATTCATATACAATAAATACAATGCTTATTATACCATAAATCCGCTTTCAACGATAAAGAAAAGGTAAGAAAAATGAAACATTTAGAAATTGAATTGAAAACACTCTTGAAAAAAGATGAATATGATCGTCTAAAAGACCAGTTCACAGGTGTCACTCCTGTTCTTCAAAAAAATTACTACATCGACACACCTGATTTTGAACTGCGAGAAAAGAAAGTTGCTATGCGCATTCGAACTTTTGAAGACTGGGCAGAATTGACACTCAAAGTCCCACAAAGTGTCGGAAACATGGAATACAATCAAAAATTGCAACTAAAAGATGCTGAAAACTATCTGAGCAAGGAAGAACTTCCTCAAGGGCTTGTGCTTGATGAATTAGCAAAACATGGTATCCAAAGTAATAAATGGCTGGTCCTTGGTTGTCTCACAACACTTCGCTATGAAATACAAACACCAATTGGCCTCATGGCACTAGATGAAAGTCAGTACTTTGATATTACAGATTACGAATTAGAGCTTGAAGTGGAAAATCACGAGCAAGGCAAACAGGATTTCCAAAAATTTTTAGAGGAAAATCAGATTTCCTACCAAAAAGCCCCTTCAAAATTGGTTCGATTTGTCAAAAGCATGAAAAATAGCTGAAATAATCTTCATTTTTTGGTAAAATAGAAAAGATAAAAATACACAAATCCCAGTTCATATAGGCAAGACATATATAACTAGGATTTATAAAGTTTACAGAGGACGGTCTATAATGTCAGATAGAAAAAATATGAAACTTTTCGCACTCAACTCTAACCAAGAAATTGCACAAAAAATTGCTCAAGCTGTTGGTGTCCCACTTGGAAAACTGTCATCACGTCAATTTTCAGACGGAGAAATCCAAGTGAATATTGAAGAAAGTGTCCGTGGTTATGATGTGTACATCATCCAATCAACAAGTTTCCCTGTTAACAACCACCTAATGGAATTGCTTATCATGGTCGACGCTTGTGTGCGTGCAAGTGCTCACAGTATCAACGTTGTTCTTCCATATTTTGGCTATGCACGCCAAGATAGAATCGCATCATCTAGAGAACCACTAACAGCTAAACTAGTTGCTAACATGCTGGTTAAAGCTGGTGTAGATCGTGTCCTTACCCTCGACTTACATGCAGTTCAAGTACAAGGTTTCTTTGATATTCCTGTAGATAATCTTTACACTGTTCCTCTCTTTGCTAAACACTACTGTGATAAAGGATTAAGAGGTTCGGATGTTGTTGTCGTTAGCCCTAAAAATTCAGGGGTAAAACGTGCTCGTAGCCTGGCTGAATATCTTGATGCTCCTATCGCCATTATCGACTACCCTCAAGACGATGCAACTCGCAACGAAGGCTATATCATTGGTGATGTTGAAGGTAAAAAAGCTATCTTGATTGATGACATTTTGAATACAGGACGTACCTTCTCTGAAGCAGCCAAAATCGTTGAACGTGAAGGAGCTACAGAAATTTATGCTGTTTCTAGCCACGGTCTTTCGTTGAAAGTGCTGCTGAACTTCTTGACAATACTAAGATTAAAGAAATTCTTGTGACTGATTCAGTAGCAACAAAAGAAAAAACTCCTAAAAACGTATGCTACATCACTGCTAGTGAGTTAATTGGTGATGCCATCGTCCGTATCCACGAAAGAAAACCAGTCAGCCCACTCTTTGCTTACAACAAAAAGAAATAAGGTGATTCTTTGATTTATTTGGACAATGCTGCAACGACTCCCATGTCAGCAGTTGCTATTTCAGCTATGACCGAGGTTATGCAAGAAACCTATGGAAATCCTTCTAGTATTCATGGGCATGGTCGTCAAGCTGGCAAACTCTTGCGAGAAGCCCGTCAGGAACTAGCTCAGTTACTGGGGACAAAACCTCAACATATCTTTTTCACTTCTGGTGGAACAGAAGGCAACAATACTGCTATCATTGGCTACTGCCTTCGTCACCAAGAACGAGGAAAACATATTATCACAACTGCCATCGAACACCATGCTGTCCTTGAAACCATTGATTACTTGGTTCAGCACTTTGGTTTTGAAGCAACCATTATCCAGCCAGAAAATCAAGAAATCACAGCCCAACAAATTCAAAAGGCCTTACGTGACGATACGATTTTGGTTTCTACCATGTTTGCCAATAATGAGACTGGAAACCTACTGCCCATTGCTGAAATTGGCCAAATACTCAAGCAACACCCTGCTGCCTATCATGTCGACGCAGTTCAAGCTATTGGTAAAATACCAATTCATCCCGAAGAATTGGGCATTGATTTCTCACTGCTTCTGCCCACAAGTTCCATGGTCCTAAGGGAATCGGTTTTCTCTACGCATCTAGTATGGACTTTGATTCCTATATCCATGGCGGAGACCAAGAACAGAAAAAACGTGCAGGAACTGAAAATCTAGCTGCCATCGTAGGCATGGTTTCAGCCCTAAAAGAAAATTTAGAAAAGCAAGAAGAACATTTTCAACATGTACAAATTCTAGAAACTTCCTTTCTTGCAGAGCTAGAGGGAATTCAGTATTACTTGAATAGAGGACAACACCATCTCCCTTATGTTGTCAATATTGGATTTCCTGGGCAGAAAAACGACCTCTTACTCCTTCGTCTAGATTTAGCTGGAATTTCAATCTCTACTGGCTCAGCCTGTACTGCAGGCATTGTTCAATCCAGCCATGTTCTTGAAGCTATGTACGGAGCAAATTCAGAACGCTTGAAGGAATCCGTTCGCATCAGTTTGTCGCCACAAAATACTGTTGAAGACCTACAAACCCTCGCAAAAACCTTAAAAGAAATTATCGGAGGTTAGCCATATGGCATTTGAAAAAACCATTCAATTAAAAAATTGTCGTTACGACTACACTCTTAGCCCTTCTGTTAAAAAATTCACCCTCAAAGACAACACTTTTTTTGAGACTAAGGTTGGTAACTATGAACTGACTCGCTTACTTGAAAAAGTGCCAAACAGTGGTGAAGGTTTCCAACTCAAAATCATTATCAATAAAGAGCTAACAGGGGCTAAAATCAATATCACTGACAAGTTTGGGCTACGTCTGGTTGATATTTTCAAATCAGAAGACCACCATATTCATCAGGAAAAATTCTACTTCCTCATGGATAGTTTAGTAGAGCGTGGTGTCTTTACAAAATCAGAAAGATAGAGCCAAAATGTTTGAATTGACCTATAAGGACAGCTATCATGTAGAGCGTACACTCAAGTATGAGGATTATGAGGCTCTCATGTTGGCTTTGTCAGGATGTGTGACCCTACCAGATACACTTTATGTGACTTCTTTGACTTTTGAGGGGCAGGAAGTTTACCAAGGATTGGTTGGAGACCTCTATCGTTTTCTATCACAAACATCATTTTTACATCAAAACTAAGATTTTTCTTAGTTTTTTATTGTTTTTGTTGATTTTTTCACAATGTTTCTATAAAATAGAAGAATAGAAAGGTTGTGATTTTGTGAAAGATAAACAGTCTGCTATTCCAAAAGCTACAGCGAAAAGACTCTCCCTCTACTATCGAATTTTTAAGAGATTTCATGCAGAAAAGATTGAACGTGCCAACTCTAAGCAAATTGCAGAGGCTATCGGTATTGATTCAGCGACAGTTCGTCGTGATTTTTCCTATTTTGGTGAACTAGGTCGTCGTGGATTTGGCTATGATGTCAAAAAACTGATGACGTTTTTTGCCGATTTACTTAATGATAACTCCATTACCAATGTCATGCTAGTAGGTATTGGAAATATGGGCCATGCCCTTCTCCACTACCGCTTCCACGAGCGTAACAAGATGAAGATTATCATGGCCTTTGATCTAGATAACCACCCTGAGGTCGGGACCCAAACTCCTGATGGGATTCCCATTTACGGAATTTCTCAAATCAAGGATAAAATCAAGAATGCCGATGTCAAGACTGCGATCCTGACCGTTCCCAGCGTCAAGTCACAAGAGGTTGCCAATCTCTTGGTGAATGCTGGCGTGAAAGGAATTCTCAGTTTTTCACCAGTCCATCTGCATTTACCAAAAGACGTGGTCGTTCAATATGTCGATTTGACAAGTGAACTCCAAACCCTCCTCTACTTCATGCGAAAAGAGGATTAGAAAGCGAAATCATTTTATGAAAAAACCAGTTATTGGGATAACAGGAAACGAAAAAACTCATCCAGATGATGACATCATGATGAGCTACGCAGCAAAAGGCTTTGTTGAAGGAGTTAAAGACGCTGGAGGGATTCCCATCATCCTACCGATTGGTGATCAAGAAATGGCTATCCACTATATTAGTTTGATTGACAAGCTCATCTTGACAGGTGGGCAAAATGTCGATCCAAAATTCTATGGTGAACCGAAAACCATTGATAGCGATGACTACCACCTTCAAAGAGATATCTTCGAACTGGCCCTCATCAAGGAAGCTATTAACCAGAAAAAGCCTATTTTTTCTGTCTGCCGTGGAACACAACTCTTTAACGTTGCCATGGGTGGAACTTTGTATCAAGATATAGAAGACCACTGGCAAGATTGTTCTGCTGAATACACAACCCAACGCTTGGTGACAGAGCCTGATACAGTTCTTCGAGAAATCTATGGAGAAATTTCCCATATCAACTCCTTCCACCACCAGAGCATCAAGGATTTAGCACCAAATTTAAAGATTGCAGCTCATGATCCTAAAGATGGTATCATTGAGGCTGTCATGAGTACGGATGATGTTGCCTTTCTCGGTGTCCAATGGCACCCAGAATTTCTATTTGAAAATCGTCCCAAAGATAAAAACCTCTTTGACTATGTTGTTAATGAACTTTAAATTAAATCTGTCTTTTCACGGTAACTAAAATAATTAGAATGAGAGACAATCAAATGGTCCAAGAGGACAATCCCCATCAGTTCGCAGGCTTCTTTGACAAGTTTAGTGACTTGATCATCATTTCGGCTAGGCGCTACCGCTCCCGAGGGATGATTGTGAACTAAGATGAGAGAGGTCGCCATATGCTTGATGGCATAGTGAAGAATCTCTCGCGGTTCAGCGATACTACGAGTTGCAGAACCGATAAAAATGGTCTGTTGATGGATGATTTGATTTTGAGTATTGAGATAGAGCGCCACCAGGTGCTCTTGTTTTTTATGTCCCAATTCCTGCTGCATCTTCTTGGCCAACTTTTGACTGCTGAGGATACTTTCCATCTCAATAGTCTCGTGTTTGTGAATACGATGCCCCAGTTCAATCATGGCTTGCAATTCTATAGCCTTAACACGACCGATACCAGACAGACTCTGCAATTCCTGCAGGGTCATTTTTTTCAAATCCGTTAGGCTTGAAAGGTTGTTCAAAACTTTCTGGGCAATTTCAAAAACACTAGCTTGACGTGTTCCAGTCCTAAGTAAAATAGCTAACAACTCTTGATTACTGAGCGCTTCAACTCCTTCTTTTGCCAGCCTTTCTCTTGGTAATAGTGAATCTTCTTGGAATGAAATACTATACATAAAAATCCTCCTCACTTTATTATTCGTGAGAAGGATGGAAAATTAGATTTTTTTCTCAATTGGGGCTACACTAGCCAAAAGTTTTTTCAAACCAACATCTGGGAAATTGATTTTTAATTCTTGAGTAGCTCCGTTACCTGAAACTTCCAGAACAGTTCCCTCTCCCCATTTCTTGTGGAGGGCAATGTCACCAATGGACCAATTTGCCTCGCTAGAGGCTGATTTTGCTCCAGCTGTAAATTGACCAAATGGAAGACCGCTTGACTGGATAGTTCTTGGGGCAGCACTGCGTTTACGGTCTTGGAGGGCCTGGGCAAGACTCATACCTTGACCGAAGGCAACCCCACCACTGCTATAAGACGCTTTAAAGCTTGTATTTGCTGGACGGGCCAATCCTTGATACTCAAGCAAGTCCGAACTGATTTCGTTAATAAAACGAGTCGGACGGTTGTAGTTGGTACGACCAAAAAGCAGGCGTGAGTTGGCATTGGTCAGATAGAGAATTTTCTCTGCACGCGTAATTCCTACATAGGCCAAACGGCGTTCTTCTTCTAATTCATCTTGATCTTCAGCCGCACGGCTAAGCGGAAAGACATTTTCTTCCATACCAATCAAAAATACAACTGGAAACTCAAGACCCTTAGCAGCATGCAGGGTCATCAAGGTCACTTCTGATGTCTCCTGACTACCTGAATCTGTGTCGGCAATCAAGGCCAAGTCATTTAAGAAACGACTCAGTTTGTCCAGACCAGTTTCCTCTTCTGGCCCATCAGAGGTGTCATCAAAGTTTTTCGTTACAGAAAGGAACTCTTCGATATTTTCAACCCTAGCCTTGCTTTCTAAGGTCGCTTGAGCATTTAGAATATCGACGTAACCTGTTTTTTCTAAAACAGTCTCAACCAACTCTGTAATAGTTAATTGATCTAGCTGCTCCCGCAAATCCAGAATCATATTGGCAAAATCCCAGATAGACTGGGCTGCTTTACCCTTGATACCAGATAACATGATATTAGCTGAAGCATCTAGCATGGACATGTCTTGCATATTCGCAAAGTCACGGATTTTCTCAACTGTACCTGGCCCAATTCCACGTTTAGGCTCGTTGATAATACGCTCACAACTGATATTGTCACTCAAATTGGCAATAAGGTTGAGGTAGGCAATAATATCACGAATTTCCTTACGGCTGTAGAACTTGGTCCCACCAACCATGGTATATGGGATATTGGACTTGAGCAGGGCTTCCTCAATAGTACGGGACTGCGCATTTGTACGATAGAGAACCGTAAAATCTTTATGAAGAAAGTTTTGACTGCGACTAAGTTCATCGATGGTTCTGGCTACAAATACAGCCTCATCCAGCTCATCATTTGCACGATAGTAAACGATTTGCTCCCCATCAGCGTTTTGAGTCCAGAGATTCTTAGGACGGCGGTTTTTATTGTTTTTAATAACCTCATTGGCTGCTTGAAGAATAGTCTTCGTAGAGCGATAATTTTCTTCTAACAAAACAACCTTGGCTTGAGGATAATCCTTTTCGAAGTCCAAGATATTCTGCATATCAGCACCACGCCAACCGTAGATAGACTGGTCCGCATCTCCAACCACACAGATATTTTTAAAGCGCGAAGCCAAGAGTTTGACCAGTTGGTACTGAGCGTGGTTTGTATCTTGGTACTCATCAACATGGATGTATTGGAATTTTTGCTGGTAATAAGTCAAAACATCAGGATTTTGATCAAAAAGACGCAGGGTCAGCATAATCAAATCATCAAAGTCAACCGACTCAGACTGACGAAGCTCTTTTTGGTAAGCAGTGTAACACTGGGCCACGATTTGCGTGTAAATATCCCCTGCTTGGGCAGCATAAGCTACATCATCAATCAGATCATTCTTAGCATTAGAAATAGTCCCTAAGATGCTCCGTTCATTCCATTTTTCGGATCCAGGTTCAACTGCTTGAGAATGCGTTTCATAAGGGTGCGTTGTTCACCAGGATCTACAATTGTGAAATTGCGGTTGTAGCCAATATGATCCGCATCGCGACGCAAAATACGAACACACATGGAGTGGAAGGTCGCAATCAGACAGTCCTGAGTGGCTGGATTGAGGCTATAAGCACGCTCTTTCATCTCACGCGCTGCCTTGTTAGTAAAGGTAATGGCCAAGATATTCCAAGGATTGACCAGCTTTTCATCAATCAAATAAGCGATACGGTGGGTCAAAACACGGGTCTTTCCAGAACCAGCCCCTGCCATGATTAACAAGGGACCTTCTGTCGTTTGCACCGCCTCAGCCTGACGGTCATTCATTCCATTTAATAATGCGTTCATCTTCTCTTCCTTACTCTTGAAGTCAATATTTCTATTATATCAGAATTCAGGGAAAATATCTTTACCTAGACTGGTTACGTGTGGAAGACAACTTCTTATATCTAGATAAAAAATGAGCTTGGATATTATTTCCAAACTCATTTTTTACTCAATGAAAATCGAAGGGCAAACTAGAAAGCTAGCCGCAGGTTGCTCAAAGCACTGCTTTGAGGTTGTAAATAAGACTGACGAAGTCAGTCACATATATAATCCAAGGTGAAGCTGACGTGGTTTGAAGAGATTTTCGAAGAGTATAAAGTCAATTTCAATATACTAGAACAAACCTAACACTGTTCCGTCGCTTTCAACATCCATATTGAGGGCTGCTGGTCGTTTTGGAAGTCCTGGCATGGTCATGACATCACCAGTTAAGGCAACGATAAAGCCTGCCCCTAATTTTGGTACCAATTCACGAATGGTAATTTCAAAGTTTTCAGGTGCTCCAAGTGCATTTGGATTGTCTGAGAAACTATACTGAGTTTTAGCCATACAGATTGGCAATTTGTCCCAACCATTTTGAACGATTTGAGCGATTTGTGTCTGAGCTTTCTTCTCAAAGTTCACTTTGCTACCGCGGTAGATCTCAGTAACAATCTTTTCAATCTTTTCTTGAACAGAAAGGTCATTATCATACAAACGTTTGTAGTTAGCTGGATTTTCAGAGATAGTCTTGACAAGAGTTTCAGCAAGTGCTACTCCACCTTCTGCACCATCAGCCCAGACACTTGCCAACTCAACTGGTACATCGATTGAGGCACAAAGTTCTTTCAAGGCTGCAATTTCAGCTTCTGTATCAGAGACAAATTCGTTAATAGCCACAACTGCAGGTACACCAAATTTACGGATATTTTCAACATGGCGTTTCAAGTTGGCAAAACCTGCACGAACTGCCTCCACATTTTCCTCTGTAAGAGCATCCTTAGCTACGCCACCATTCATCTTAAGGGCACGAAGGGTTGCGACAATAACTACTGCATCTGGAGAAGTTGGCAAGTTTGGTGTCTTGATATCAAGGAATTTCTCAGCGCCAAGGTCCGCACCAAAACCAGCTTCTGTTACTGTATAATCAGCCAAATGAAGGGCTGTTGTCGTTGCCAAGACAGAGTTACACCCATGAGCGATATTGGCAAATGGACCACCATGTACAAAGGCAGGTGTACCGTAAATTGTTTGAACCAAGTTTGGCTTAATAGCATCCTTTAAAATCAATGCTAAAGCACCCTCAACCTGCAAATCACCTACAGAAACTGGTGTACGGTCGTAACGATATCCGATAACGATATTGGCCAAACGGCGTTTCAAGTCCTCGATGTCCGTTGCCAAACAAAGAATAGCCATGATTTCAGAAGCAACTGTAATATCAAAACCATCCTCACGTGGAATACCATTTAGAGGACCACCAAGCCCAACTGTTACGTGACGAAGGGCGCGGTCGTTCAAGTCCACTACACGTTTCCAGAGGATACGACGTTGGTCAATTCCTAGCTCATTTCCTTGGTGCAAGTGATTATCAATCAAGGCAGAAAGAGCGTTGTTGGCAGTTGTAATGGCATGCATGTCTCCAGTAAAGTGGAGGTTGATGTCTTCCATTGGCAGGACTTGGGCGTAACCACCACCGGCTGCACCACCTTTGATACCCATGACTGGACCAAGAGACGGTTCGCGGATAGCAATCATGGTTTTCTTGCCAATCTTATTCAAGGCATCCGCCAGACCAATGGTAATAGTTGATTTCCTTCACCTGCTGGTGTTGGGTTGATGGCAGTAACCAAAATTAATTTACCGACTGGATTACTCTCAACTGCACGAATTTTATCAAAACTAAGTTTAGCCTTGTATTTTCCATACAACTCCAAATCGTCGTAAGAAATACCAAGCTTCTCTACAACATCAACAATGGGCTTCAACTCAATACTCTGTGCGATTTCAATATCTGTTTTCATTCAAAACTCCTCTAACCTCTTATATGATAATTCATTATAACACAAAACAAGATTTTTAACATCCTAAAACTCTCTAAACGTTCGTAAATATCCCTGTTTTTAAGGTTTTTAAAGTCCTTTCTTAAATTTTATATGGCTTTATAGTTTGAAACTATATTCTTTCCTTTTACCAAAATTTTATCACTTTCATTTTACTTACCGTTTATTTTTGTGTACAATAGTGCTATGAAAATTTTAGTTACATCGGGCGGTACCAGTGAAGCTATCGATAGTGTCCGCTCTATCACTAACCATTCTACAGGTCGCTTGGGCAAAATCATCACAGAAACCTTGCTTGCTGCTGGGCATGAAGTTTGTTTGATAACGACAAAACGAGCCGTGAAGCCAGAAGCCCATCCCAACCTAAGCATTCGAGAAATTAACAATACCAAGGACCTTCTACTAGAAATGCAAGAACATGTTCAGGATTATCAAGTCTTGATTCACTCAATGGCCGTTTCTGACTACACTCCTGTTTATATGACGGGGCTGGAAGAAGTTCAGGCTAGCTCCAATCTAGAAGAATTTTTAAGCAAGCAAAATCATCAAGCTAAGATTTCTTCAACTGATGAGGTTCAGGTTTTGTTCCTAAAAAAGACTCCCAAAATCATCTCTCTAGTCAAGGAATGGAATCCTGCTATTCATCTGATTGGCTTTAAGCTGCTGGTTGATGTTACCGAAGATCATCTGGTTGACATTGCTAGAAAAAGTCTTATCAAGAACCAAGCAGACTTGATTATCGCAAATGACCTGACCCAAATCTCAGCAAAACAGCATCGTGCAATCTTTGTTGAGAAAAATCAGCTTCAAACAGCCCAGACTAAAGAAGAAATTGCAGAACTCCTCCTTGAAAAAATTCGAGCCTATCATTCATAGAAAGGAAAGCTATGGCAAACATTCTCTTGGCTGTAACAGGGTCAATCGCCTCTTACAAGTCGGCAGATTTAGTTAGTTCGCTTAAAAAACAAGGTCATCAAGTCACTGTCTTAATGACCCAGGCTGCTACAGAGTTTATCCAACCTTTGACTCTACAGGTCTTATCACAGAATCCTGTCCACCTGGATGTCATGAAGGAACCCTATCCTGAACAGGTTAATCATATCGAACTTGGAAAAAAGGCGGATGTATTCATCGTGGCCCCTGCAACTGCTAACACTATCGCAAAACTAGCCCATGGTTTTGCGGACAACATGGTAACTTGTACGGCTCTAGCCTTGCCAAGTCATATTCCTAAACTAATAGCTCCTGCTATGAATACAAATGTATGACCATCCAGCAACTCAGGCTAATCTGAAAACATTAGAAGCCTACGGCTATCAGCTGATTGCTCCTAAGGAATCCCTACTAGCTTGTGGAGACCACGGACGAGGAGCCTTAGCTGACCTCACAATTATTTTAGAAAGAATAAAGGAAACTCTCGATGAAAAAACGCTCTAATATTGCACCTATTGCTATCTTTTTTGCAACCATGCTCGTGATACACTTTCTGAGCTCGCTTATCTTTAACCTTTTTCCATTCCCAATCAAACCGACCATCGTTCATATTCCTGTCATTATTGCCAGCATTATCTACGGTCCACGAGTTGGGGTTACACTTGGATTTTTGATGGGATTACTTAGCTTGACGGTTAATACAATTACGATTCTGCCAACAAGCTACCTCTTCTCCCCATTTGTACCAAACGGAAACATCTACTCAGCTATCATTGCCATCGTCCCACGTATTTTGATTGGTTTGACTCCTTATCTAGTCTATAAACTAATGAAAAACAAGACTGGCCTGATTTTAGCTGGTGCCCTTGGTTCACTTACCAACACAGTCTTTGTACTTGGTGGAATTTTCTACCTTTTTGGAAATGTTTTTGATGGTAATATCCAAAAACTCCTAGCAACTGTTATCTCAACAAACTCAATTGCTGAATTAGTCATTTCCGCAGTTCTAACCCTAGCCATTGTTCCACGACTACAAACCTTGAAGAAATAAAAAAATCTCCGCTTTCAAACCTGAAGGTGGAGATTTTGTTTGATGTAGTTTGTGTTTTTAGTGAAATGTTTACGAGTCTTTAATTAAAAAAATGACTTATAGACCTAAGTAAATCCTTGCTTTATTGTCCTGTTTGTTGTACCATACTAGTGTATATACAGTTAAAAAGGAGATTCTTATGAATACACGGAAAAAGACACAATTTATGACAATGACTGCCCTCTTAACAGCTATTGCGATTTTGATTCCAATTGTTATGCCTTTTAAGATTGTCATTCCACCTGCTTCTTACACTTTGGGGAGCCACATTGCTATTTTTATTGCCATGTTCTTATCGCCCTTGATGGCTGTTTTTGTCATCCTAGCCTCTAGTTTTGGATTTTTGATGGCTGGCTATCCCATGGTTATCGTTTTTCGAGCTTTTTCACATATCTTTTTTGGGACTTTGGGAGCTCTTTACCTACAAAAATTCCCCGATACCCTAGATAAACCAAAAGCTTCCTGGATTTTCAACTTTGTTTTGGCTGTTGTTCATGCCCTTGCTGAAGTATTAGCCTGTGTCGTTTTTTATGCAACTTCCGGTACCAATGTAGAAAATATGTTTTATGTTCTCTTTGTACTAGTTGGATTTGGCACAATTATCCATAGTATGGTAGACTATACATTAGCACTAGCTGTCTATAAAGTGCTTCGAAAACGCCGTTAAAAGGAATAACTATGACAAAAGATCGCAAACAAGCCCTGCTCCAACTCTTGAAAGAAGCTCCTAAAGCCCTCAATGGCCAAAGATTAGCTGAGCACTTTCATGTCACTCGACAAGTTATTGTTCAAGATATTGCAATTTTAAGAGCTGATGGAGCTCCAATTCTATCTACCAATCGTGGTTATATCTATAAAGATGCTAATGCAAATACTTATCATCACAAATTATTTAAGGTCAAGCATGAAGTTGAAGAAATTGGACGAGAATTACTTGCTATCGTAGATAATGGTGGTCGCGTTCAAAATATCTTGATTGATCATCCTGTTTATGGAGAGATTGAAACCTTACTAAAACTGACCTGTCGCCGCGACGTGCAACATTTTCTAGAACAAGTTGAACGTTCTGACTTTAAGCCAATTTCTGAGTTAACAGATGGCATCCATTACCACCTAGTCGAAGCAGAGACGCAACAAGACCTCCACTATATCGAGGAGGCCTTGGATCAGCTAGGTTATTTAGTAAAGGATTAGAAGATTTTCTTCTCCCAATTGTCTTCTGTACGGCGAGGGTAGAAAAATTCAGATTTGTCAGGAGCGTCCATCATCTCCATCAAAGGTAACATATCATAGGCCAGATCCAAGTTTGGAATCTGGTCTTTTTGCACCCAAGAAACTTCTCCTTCTTCTGAAGAGCGAAGGCTACCAGAGAACTCAGTCGCCTTGTAACAAATGACAATATAGCGCCCACCTGTATCTAGTGGCCAATTTTTAATGCCTACCAGTTGCGGATTTTTGATAGTCAATCCTGTTTCTTCATAGATCTCACGAATGACAGACTCTGCGAAAGCCTCGCCATGTCTGTGTTCCTCTTTGATGTGATATAATGCTCGTCGTTTAAAATCATTACTATATGCCATAGCTTCATTATAATATACTTTTTTAAAAATAAACAACTATGAAGTATAGTAAGTCGAAATAAGATGTGAACAAATCGATTAGGAAAATCAAATTAATTTCTAGAAATATTTTAGTAGCAGTTGTATACTATACTAGTTTTAATCTGCTATAAAATCAAATTTCTAACAATAGTTAAGAATTTATGTCGTACTATTCCAGTTTCAATTTACTATATTATCGTAACTGCCCAATAACGAAGCATATTGAAAAAAATCTCCAGATTAGAGAACTCGCTGATAGTTCCTAATCTGGAGATTAAATGAGATTTTCTACTTATGCTTCCTCTTCATCATCTTTCTTCTTTTTAGCAAATAGTAAACCAAATGCTCCAAGAAGGGAAAGAATTCCTAGTGCACCTGCAGCACGATCTTCTTTGGTACCAGTATTTGGTAATGTGGCATGACTTTCAGAATCATTTTGTTTCAGTACATTATTCTCTGATGAAACTGGTTGAGAATTTGAAGTGACTACTTCAGGCTCACGTGTTGTATCATCAGATGGCACTGCTGTTGCTTTTGTTTCTGTGTCTCCTGTGCTTGTTGCTGTTCGGAGCGCGTCTTTATTTGTTGCGACACCTCCTAATGCATTCTTAGCGTTCGTAATTGCTGATACTGCGTCATTTACTTCCGTTTGTGTCGCATTATCTTTGGCTAATACTTCTTTACCTGCCGTTACTGCTTGGTCGTATGCAGTTTTCTTACTTGCTTCGGCATTGTAGTACGCTGCTGTTGCTTTTGTTGCTGCGTCTTCTGTGCTTGTTGCTGTTCGGAGTGCGTCTTTATTTGTTGCGACACCTCCTAATGCATTCTTAGCTGTGTTAATTGCTGATACTGCGTCATTTACTTCTGTTTGTGTCGCATTATCTTTGGCTAATACTTCTTTACCTGCTGTTACTGCTTGGTCGTATGCAGTTTTCTTACTTGCTTCGGCATTGTAGTACGCTGGGCTTGCCTTAGTTTCTGTGTCTCCTGTGCTTGTTGCTGTTCGGAGCGCGTCTTTATTTGTTGCGACACCTCCTAATGCATTCTTAGCGTTCGTAATTGCTGATACTGCGTCATTTACTTCTGTTTGTGTCGCATTATCTTTGGCTAATACTTCTTTACCTGCCGTTACTGCTTGGTCGTATGCAGTTTTCTTACTTGCTTCGGCATTGTAGTACGCTGCTGTTGCTTTTGTTGCTGCGTCTTCTGTGCTTGTTGCTGTTCGGAGTGCGTCTTTATTTGTTGCGACTCCTCCCAGATTATTCTTAGCTGTGTTTATTGCTGATACTGCGTCATTTACTTCTGTTTGTGTCGCATTATCTTTGGCTAATACTTCTTTACCTGAGGCTACTGCTTGGTCATATGCAGCTTTCTTACTTGCTTCGGCATTGTAGTACGCTGGGCTTGCCTTAGTTTCTGTGTCTCCTGTGCTTGTTGCTGTTCGGAGCGCGTCTTTATTTGTTGCGACACCTCCCAGATTATTCTTAGCTGTGTTAATTGCTGATACTGCGTCATTTACTTCTGTTTGTGTCGCATTATCTTTGGCTAATACTTCTTTACCTGCCGTTACTGCTTGGTCATATGCAGCTTTCTTACTTGCTTCGGCATTGTAGTACGCTGGGCTTGCCTTAGTTTCTGTGTCTCCTGTGCTTGTTGCTGTTCGGAGTTCGTCTTTATTTGTTGCGACACCTCCTAATGCATTCTTAGCTGTGTTAATTGCTGATACTGCGTCATTTACTTCTGTTTGTGTCGCATTATCTTTGGCTAATACTTCTTTACCTGCCGTTACTGCTTGGTCGTATGCAGCTTTCTTACTTGCTTCGGCATTGTAGTACGCTGGGCTTGCCTTAGTTTCTGTGTCTCCTGTGCTTGTTGCTGTTCGGAGCGCGTCTTTGTTTACTGTCGGAGTTACTGGTCTTGGTATAACCACTTCACTACTCATATTTGAAGTTGTTGCTGTTATAGGCACATTAATATTTGTTCCTCTTGAAGGTAAAAAGTGCTTATCTCTAGCTGTATTAGTAGCAGTAATTCTGTCATTCACATTAAAGACTTCTGTCGGTGTCCATTCAGCAACTCCATTAACCGCTGTAACAGTCTGTTTTTTTACCCCATTCACGTAGAAATCAACAGATGATTCGCCAGGTTGCTCTCCTGAACTATATTGAGGATTTCGAGCAGTGGCTGTTACTTTTGCTCTAGTTCCTGCTGCATTTTCTAAATTTTCAACCGTTACTTTTGGAGCGTGTGGCTTAACAGTGACTTTAAAATCTTTCTTTGCATACAATACCCCTGTCTTACCATCTTTCAGTTCAAACGTTACATCATAACTTCCAACAGTGTTAATACTTCCAGTTGTATTAAACAATCGTCTAACAAAAGTAGAATCTGGAATTTGTCTATCATAGAGCAAGCGAATCCCTACACCATCACTAGTTAATTGTGGTTTGTAATTTTGACCTTTTCTCCACACAACAAGGAATTTTGCATTTGGTGCACCATCTACTTCAGTTTCTAGAGTCCCGCTATCAAGATTAAAGTATGCATCTCCCTCTGGAACAGCCCTAAACCCACTACCTTCAGCTCGAGTAGTTCCATTCAAGCTATGATTATGCCCTGCGATATTTGTGCCATTTGGTTCAGTATTTTCCGCTTTTATTCCTACTGTTGCTTTACCATTGGTTGTATCTGGTTTAGGAGTGAGTTCTCCTTTTGGTTTAGGTACACGTTTTAAACCAGCGTTTTTATATCCAACCAAGGCATTATAAGCAAGATCAATTTCTTTTTGAGTTTTTGCATTAACAAGTACTTCTTTTGCTTTCGCAACTTTTTCTTGTAATACTTTAACAGTATCTTCTGTATAGTCCTTTAAGTTTAATTGATCAATTTCTTTTAGAAGAGATTCCAATTTATCTTTATTAGTAACTACTTCCTTTTCTTTGCCATTTGTTTCGACTTTATTGATTTCCTCCGTCTGATTAGCAGGAATCACTGCTTTATCAGACACTTTAATCTCTTTTTCACCTTGAGCATTAGAACCAGCTCCATCTTTCTTGTTAGATGTTTCCGCTGCAGGCTCAGGAGCTACGATTTCCTTATTTCCCTCAGTTTCTAGAGATTTCTCTAGAGGAACTCCCTCTGTCAAGTTCGTAACACCAGCATTTACCTTTTCAGTATTAGCCGTAGCAGGTGATACAGCTAAAGCGTCTGCCTTAACCGCACCATTAGCAAAAAACATTAATGCTGCAACGGCAACACTTGCAGCACCAAAATGGCACTTACGAATAGAATAACGGAATACCTTTTCTCCGTTCACTTCTCGATTTGATTTTCTCATCTAATCGCCTCTTTCTTATTTTTATTTTTGAGGTACTAAAAAATACCCCCCCTTAAATATTTTAGGAACTTAAGGAAAGGATACATTTTTTAATTTTGGGTACCACACTATTTTAAAAACATAGTACACTTTCTATTTTACATCTTTCTCAGAAAAATTAACAGCATAAGCATATATTTTATCTAATTCAATTAGCATTTAATTTTAGCGAGTATAGATATTTTTTTCCTAATCTTCTATTACTATTAGACAGGAAACACAACAAGACCTCCACTATATCGAGGAGGCCTTGGATCAGCTAGGTTATTTGGTAAAGGATTAGAAAATTTTCTTTTCCCAATCGTCTTCTGTACGGCGAGGGTAGAAAAATTCAGATTTGTCGGGAGCTTCCATCATCTCCATCAAGGGTAACATATCATAGGCCAGATCCAACCTTGGAATCTGGTCTTTTTGCACCCAAGAAACTTCTCCTTCTTCTGAAGAGCGAAGAGTACCAGAGAACTCAGTCGCCTTATAACAAATGACAATATAGCGCCCACCTGTATCTAGTGGCCAATTTTTAATGCCGACAAGTTGAGGATTTTGGATAGTCAATCCTGTTTCTTCATAGATTTCACGAATGACAGACTCTGCGAAAGACTCGCCATTTTCTATATGACCTCCTGGAAAGGCATAACCAGACCAGCGATTGTTTTCAGGAGCACGATACTGCATCACCACGCGCTGGGTTTCGAGGTCTTCAATCAGACAAATGTTTGTTAAAATTGTTAATTGTGCTCGAGACATAAATTTACTCACTTTCTAATTTATTACATTTTCAGACTTGTACCAGTATCATTAGCTTCTACTTTGTAAAATTATTTAGAATAGAATACCATCCGTTTTTCCTTTATGGGCTTTCCAAGTTCAAGCATCTTTTCTTGTCCATCAAAAGTAAAACCCATTTTTTGATAGAAAGCAATGGCGCGCTTATTATCTTTCAATACCCATAAAAAAATTTCAGAAAAATGATTAAGAGCAGTCAAAGTTGCTTTCATTAACTTTTGTGAGATACCTTTTCCGTAATAGTCTTTTAAAACATATAAAGCAATAATTTCACCAGCTTGAATAGTCTCATCACGAAAGTTGCCATAACTGATAAAACCAACTACCTTCACACCATCCATCGCAATCAATGTATTTTCTGGATACTTTTGACTGAAGAATCGACATCTTTCTAATGTCATCGTCTCCTGAAATTCTGCAGGCAAAAGATCGTCATAAGCCTCTCTCCACGTCTGCCAGTGAACGAGGGACTTACCTTCTATCTCTTCAGGAGTTTCCATTGATTTGATAATAACCGTCATTTATTTCTGCTCCTTAATCCAACAGTCTGACTTCCTTTGCTACTTTTTGTAGAAATTTTTCTCTTGTTGAACTTGTATTTACTTCACGGCCTAACTCTCCTAAGATTGAAACCCTCTTTGTTTTGATACCACAGTGATTCAATACAGCATTCTTTAATACTGATATCCCATAACTGTCTGGAATGTTAATCGGACCTGAAAATACTTTGTACCACCAAGTTGGTGCCATGGAGGTTGCATAGATACTAGCTGTTTTTCCTTTTAGTAGCTTTTTAAACTGCTGACCTCTCAAGTAGTTCCAAATAAAGCTTCCTTGATTGTTGGCAGAGTATGCAATGCCTGGCGTAAAAACACGATCAATCCACCCCTTCAATAGACTAGGCATACTACTCCACCAAATTGGATAAACAAAAATGAAATGATCTGCCCACTGAATTAATTCCTGAGAGCGTAGAATAAACGGATCGTCCTCCATCCTTTGTCGATAACCATAACGTAATACAGAATCAAAATCAATCTCATTTAGGTTAATAGATTCAAGCTCATGGCGATTTGAGTCAATATTTTCTACAATCGTTTGAAAAATTGCTTGGCAGTAGCTTTCTTTATCAGGATGTCCATTGATAACTAAAATATTCATAAAATTCCCCTAATCCAAGGCCTTGACTTCCAGCATCATATCACGAATCTGTGCCGCTAGTTCAAAGTCAAGCACCTCAACGGCTTCTTGCATTTGTTTTTCAAGTTTCTTGATAAGTTCCTTACGTTCTTGTTTGTTGAGGCTATTGATATCGACTTCCTTGTCCTCTTCCTTAGCAACTGCCTTGGTCACGGCAATCAGGTCACGGATTTCTTTCTTGATTGTCTGAGGCACAATACCGTGTTCTTCATTATAAGCCATCTGGATTTTGCGACGGCGTGCCGTTTCATCAATGGCACGTTGCATAGACTGGGTTACAGTGTCAGCATACATAATTACATGACCTTCACTGTTACGGGCGGCCACGTCCAATGGTCTGGATGAGTCCACGCTCGTTACGGAGGAAGCCTTCCTTATCAGCATCGAGAATAGCAACCAAGCTGACCTCAGGAACGTCAATTCCTTCACGGAGCAGGTTGATTCCGACCAAGACATCAAAGACACCCAAGCGCAGGTCACGGATAATCTCAGTCCGCTCCAAGGTCTTGATATCCGAGTGCATGTACTTGACCTTGATGCCCATTTCTTTGAAGTAGTCGGTCAAATCTTCTGCCATTTTCTTGGTCAAGGTGGTGATAAAGGTTCGCTCGTTCTTTTCAACACGGGCATTGATTTCACCTAAGAGGTCATCAATCTGTCCCATAGTCGGACGTACTTCCACCTCAGGATCCAAGAGTCCCGTTGGACGAATGATTTGCTCAATCACTGTCTCGGTCTGTTCATTTCGTAGTCGCCTGGTGTCGCTGAAACGTAAACAATCTGGTGCACATGGCTTTCAAATTCTTCACGACGGAGAGGACGATTGTCCAAGGCAGACGGCAAACGGAAACCATAATTGACCAGCATTTCCTTACGAGAGCGGTCTCCATTGTACATGCCCTTGATCTGCCCCATGGTCATGTGGCTCTCATCAATCATAATCAAGAAATCATCTGGGAAGAAATCCAACAAAGTGTAAGGAGGCTCACCCTCACTCCGTCCATCCATGTGACGTGAATAGTTCTCAACCCCGTTGGTATAGCCCATCTCACGCAGCATTTCAATATCATACTCTGTCCGCTGCTTCAAACGTTGGGCTTCAAGTAGTTTACCTTCCTTCTCAAAGACAGCTAACTGCTCTTCTAATTCTGCCTGAATTTTAGCAATAGCAACCTCCATATGGTCGTCATTGGTCACAAAGTGAGTCGCAGGGAAAATCGCCAAATGATCCACTTCTCCCAACACCTGACCTGTCAGAGCCTCAACCTCACGGATACGGTCAATCTCATCTCCGAAAAATTCTACCCGAAAAGCATGTTCATCTCTGGAAGCTGGGAAAATCTCCACCACATCCCCACGAACACGAAATCTTCCCCGTTGGAAATCAATATCATTGCGTTCAAACTGGATATCTACCAAGTCATTCAAGAGTTTATCACGAGAAATTTCAAGACCTGGACGGAGACTAACGACGCTATCAGCGTATTCCTTAGGAGAACCCAAACCATAGATACAAGAGACAGAAGCCACGACGATAACATCATTACGCTCCAAAAGAGCTGAAGTCGCTGAGTGGCGGAGTTTGTCAATCTCATCATTGACAGAGCTGTCCTTTTCAATATAGGTATCACTAGAAGGGACATATGCTTCTGGCTGGTAATAGTCATAGTAGGAAACAAAATACTCAACAGCATTTTCAGGGAAAAATTCCTTAAACTCCCCATAAAGTTGTCCTGCCAGAGTCTTATTGTGGGCAATAACTAGAGTGGGTTTATTGACTTTGGAAATGACCTGACTCATAGTATAGGTCTTCCCTGTTCCAGTCGCCCCCATGAGAATCTGAGCTTTTTCGCCCCCCTCGATATTATCTACCAACTGCTCGATAGCTTGAGGTTGGTCTCCTGATGGTTGATATTTTGATACTAGTTTAAATTGATTATCTGTAATGCGGTTAATCATAAGAATCCTCTCTCCATGTGCTATTCCTATTTTAGCACACTTATATCATTTTCACGAAGAAAAGGACGGAACGAAGTCACATCCTTTCATTTTCTTTCTTTAATTGATGAGCAAGATAGAAAATCAAAAGTAACAAGACTAAACTTGTCATGATAGAACCTTCAATCCCAAAAGAACCACCTGATAGCCAGCCTTGATTGCCTTGTGGTAAAAAGGTCATCAGAGACGTTCCTGATGGTTGACCACTAACTAAAATCCCAAAGAGATTTCCCTGAGCAAAATTCCAGGCGCCATGAATACCTGCTACACCCCAAACTGTATCGGTTTTGAGAAGGTAAAGTGACATGGCAACTCCGAATAAAAAGAGATTCACTAGAGATAGAGGGGTGATACCAGAATTGCCCATATGGAGCAGGGTAAAGAATAGGCTAGATATAAGAACAGCTAGTTTTAGATTGGTTCTTGAGGCCAATTGAGGAAGGAGCCAAGCACGGGCTACCACTTCTTCTGTTGTCCCCTGTAAAATCCAAAATGGGATAGTAAAGACAACAAAAGTAAGTGAATAAGGATTCAATCGAATGGACTCCAAACGATATTGCCCTAAGGCTACTAAAACTAACAAGGTAAGAAGAAAAAGTGCCAGGCCTAGGCCAAATCCTTTAAGAAGATTGCTGAGGAAATTCTCTCTATAAAATCCTAAAGTTCGAATAGGTCTTTTCTCAACTTTTCTAGTCCATCTAAACACAGTGTTAAGAACAAAACCAAAGGCCAGCAATTCTAAAATTAAACGAAAGTCACTTGTTTTATCCATCAAGCTCTGATGCAAGGTCTGCAAATAGGTTGCAAGATTTTGACCAGTCTCTCCAAAATTTCTAGCAAGTCCGATGAGAGCTAACAAACTAATACCATACAGAGTATAAGCCACAAACTCTCCTATGAAGACAAAAGCAAAGGCTAACAAGGGGCTTGTGTAAATGTTTAAACTCATTTTTGAAGCTTGGAAGTCTTTAAATATTCTTTTGTTCTTCATATCCCTGTCCTCTTTTCTTCTATTATATACTATTATTATAGCACTTTATAGTAGCAATTCAAGAAAGAAAAGAAATAACCTATGTTACATTTTTCTGACACAAAAAAATATAAAAAATTTGCCTTTTTTTACTTTTTTCTGATATAATGGGAAAATATTCGGAAAAGGAGACTAAAAAAATGAAGAAAAAAATTTCTAGCATTTTTTTGCTAATTTTTATTCCCAATTTTTCTCATTAGGTATTGTGAAGGCAGAAACGATTAAGATTGTTTCTGATACCGCCTATGCACCTTTTGAGTTTAAAGATTCAGATCAAACTTATAAAGGAATTGATGTTGACATTATCAACAAAGTCGCTGAGATTAAAGGATGGAACATTCAGATGTCCTATCCTGGATTTGACGCAGCGGTCAATGCGGTTCAAGCTGGTCAAGCTGACGCTATCATGGCAGGGATGACAAAGACGAAAGAACGTGAAAAAGTTTTTACCATGTCTGATACTTACTATGATACAAAAGTTGTCATTGCAACTACAAAGGCACACAAGATTAGTCAGTATGACCAATTAAAAGGTAAAACTGTTGGTGTTAAAAACGGAACTGCCGCTCAACGTTTCCTTGAAAGTATTAAGGACAAATACGGCTTTACCATTAAAACATTTGACACTGGTGATTTGATGAACAACAGCTTAAGTGCTGGTGCCATCGACGCTATGATGGATGATAAACCTGTTATCGAGTATGCCATCAACCAAGGTCAAGACCTCCATATTGAAATGGATGGGGAAGCTGTAGGAAGTTTTGCTTTCGGTGTGAAAAAAGGAAGCAAATACGAGCACCTAGTTACTGAATTTAACCAAGCCTTGGCTGAAATGAAAAAAGATGGTAGTCTTGATAAAATCATCAAGAAATGGACTGCTTCATCATCTTCAGCAGTGCCAACTACAACTACTCTAGCAGGATTAAAAGCTATTCCTGTTAAAGCTAAATACATCATTGCCAGCGATTCTTCTTTTGCACCTTTTGTTTTCCAAAACTCAAGCAACCAATACACTGGTATTGATATGGAATTGATTAAGGCAATCGCTAAAGACCAAGGTTTTGAAATTGAAATCACCAATCCTGGTTTCGATGCTGCTATCAGCGCTGTCCAAGCTGGTCAAGCTGATGGTATCATTGCTGGTATGTCTGTCACAGATGCTCGTAAGGCAACTTTTGACTTCTCAGAATCATACTACACTGCCAATACTATCCTTGGTGTCAAAGAATCAAGCACCATTGCTTCTTATGAAGATTTAAAAGGGAAGACAGTCGGTGTTAAAAACGGAACTGCTTCTCAAACCTTCCTAACAGAAAATCAAAGCAAATACGGTTACAAAATCAAAACCTTCGCTGATGGTTCGTCAATGTATGACAGTCTAAATACTGGGGCAATTGATGCCGTTATGGATGATGAGCCTGTCCTCAAATATTCTATCAGCCAAGGTCAAAAATTGAAAACACCAATCGCTGGAACTCCAATCGGTGAAACAGCCTTTGCTGTTAAAAAAGGAGCAAATCCAGAATTGATCCAAATGTTCAACAACGGACTTGCAAACCTTAAAGCAAACGGTGAATTCCAAAATATTCTTGATAAATACCTAGCTAGCGAATCTTCAACTGATTCAACAAGCACTGTTGATGAAACAACAATCTGGGGCTTGCTTCAAAACAACTACAAACAACTCCTTAGCGGTCTTGGTATCACTCTTGCTCTAGCTCTTATCTCATTTGCTATTGCCATTGTCATCGGGATTATCTTCGGTATGTTTAGCGTTAGCCCATACAAATCTCTTCGTGTCATCTCTGAGATTTTCGTTGATGTTATCCGTGGTATTCCATTGATGATTCTTGCAGCCTTCATCTTCTGGGGTATTCCAAACTTCATCGAGTCTATCACAGGCCAACAAAGCCCAATTAACGACTTTGTCGCTGGTACCATTGCCCTATCGCTCAATGCAGCTGCTTATATCGCTGAGATTGTTCGTGGTGGTATTCAGGCCGTTCCAGTTGGACAAATGGAAGCCAGCCGAAGCTTGGGTATCTCTTATGGAAAAACTATGCGTAAGATTATCTTGCCACAAGCAACTAAATTGATGTTGCCAAACTTTGTTAACCAATTCGTTATCGCTCTTAAAGATACAACTATCGTATCTGCTATCGGTTTGGTTGAACTCTTCCAAACTGGTAAAATTATCATTGCCCGTAACTACCAAAGTTTCAAGATGTATGCAATCCTTGCTATCTTCTATCTTGTAATTATCACACTTTTGACTAGACTAGCGAAACGCTTAGAAAAGAGGATTCGTTAATGGCAAAATTAAAAATTGATGTAAATGATTTACATAAGTATTATGGAAAAAATGAAGTTTTAAAAGGAATTACAACTAAGTTCTATGAAGGAGATGTTGTTTGTATCATCGGTCCTTCAGGTTCTGGTAAGTCAACCTTCCTTCGTAGCCTTAATCTTCTAGAAGAAGTTACGAGCGGTCACATCACTGTGAACGGTTATGACTTAACTGAAAAAACAACCAACGTCGACCACGTCCGTGAAAATATCGGAATGGTGTTCCAACACTTCAACCTCTTCCCACACATGTCTGTTTTGGACAACATCACCTTTGCTCCTATTGAGCACAAGTTGATGACTAAGGAAGAAGCTGAGAAATTGGGAATGGAGTTGCTTGAAAAGGTTGGACTAGCAGATAAAGCTAATGCCAACCCAGATAGCCTATCCGGTGGTCAAAAACAACGTGTGGCTATCGCTCGTGGACTTGCAATGAATCCAGACATCATGCTCTTTGATGAACCAACTTCTGCCCTTGACCCTGAGATGGTCGGAGACGTACTGAACGTTATGAAGGAATTGGCTGAGCAAGGCATGACCATGATTATCGTAACCCATGAGATGGGATTTGCCCGTCAGGTTGCCAACCGCGTTATCTTTACTGCAGATGGTGAATTCCTTGAAGACGGAACACCTGATCAAATCTTTGATAACCCACAACACCCTCGTCTGAAAGAGTTCTTAGACAAGGTCTTAAACGTCTAATACTCAAACTGTAAGGATTTCCTTGCAGTTTTTTTCAATCTCGTATTGGATTTTTTGATTTTTCGGAAAATTATGTTAGAATTAAGTTTATGAAATGAGATTTCCTCATACCTAGCAAGACTAGGAATAAAAATAGAAATTAGGTAGCTAGATGTCATCTAAGGTTATTGTTACAATTTTCGGTGCGAGTGGAGACCTGGCTAAACGCAAGCTCTACCCTTCCCTATTTAGATTATATAAATCCGGCAATCTTTCCAAGCATTTTGCCGTCATTGGAACTGCCCGTCGTCCTTGGAGCAAGGAATATTTTGAATCTGTTGTAGTCGAATCGATACTTGATTTGGCAGATAGTACCGAACAGGCTCAAGAGTTCGCAAGCCACTTCTACTATCAAAGTCATGACGTCAATGATACAGAGCACTATATTGCTTACATCAATTGCAGGCTGAGCTAAATGACAAGTACCAAGCTGAACACAACAAGCTCTTCTTCTTGTCTATGGCGCCTCAGTTCTTTGGAACTATTGCCAAACACCTCAAGTCTGAAAACATTGTGGATGGTAAAGGTTTTGAACGTTTAATCGTTGAGAAGCCATTTGGTACAGATTACGCAACTGCAAGCAAGTTGAATGACGAGCTCCTAGCAACATTTGACGAAGAACAAATTTTCCGTATCGACCATTATCTTGGTAAGGAAATGATCCAAAGCATCTTTGCAGTTCGCTTTGCAAACTTGATTTTTGAAAACGTTTGGAACAAGGACTTTATCGACAATGTTCAAATTACCTTTGCGGAGCGCTTGGGTGTAGAAGAACGTGGTGGCTACTATGATGAGTCTGGTGCCCTCCGTGACATGGTACAGAACCACACTCTACAACTGCTTTCCCTCCTTGCCATGGACAAGCCAGTCAGCTTCACAAAGGACGAGATTCGTGCTGAGAAGATTAAGGTCTTTAAAAACCTCTATCATCCAACTGATGAAGAGCTTAAAGAACACTTTATCCGTGGTCAATACCGCTCTGGTAAGATTGATGGCATGAAATACATCTCTTATCGTAGCGAGCCAAATGTGAATCCAGAATCAACAACTGAAACCTTTGCATCTGGTGCCTTCTTTGTAGACAGCGATCGATTCCGTGGTGTTCCTTTCTTCTTCCGTACTGGTAAACGTCTGACCGAAAAAGGAACTCATGTCAACATCGTCTTCAAACAAATGGACTCTATCTTTGGTGAGCCACTTGCTCCAACATTTTGACCATCTATATCCAACCAACAGAAGGCTTCTCTCTCAGCCTAAATGGGAAACAGGTAGGAGAAGAATTCAACTTGGCTCCTAACTCACTTGATTACCGTACAGATGCGACCGCAACTGGTGCTTCTCCAGAACCATACGAGAAATTGATTTATGATGTCTTAAATAACAACTCAACTAACTTTAGCCACTGGGATGAAGTTGGTGCGTCATGGAAATTGATTGACCGTATCGAGAAACTCTGGGCTGAAAATGGTGCCCCACTTCATGACTATAAAGCTGGAAGCATGGGACCTCAAGCTAGCTTTGACTTACTTGAAAAATTCGGTGCCAAATGGACTTGGCAACCAGATATCGCCTATCGTCAAGATGGCCGTTTAGAATAAAAAAATTTCCTGCAAGTTTGTGCCTTGCAGGATTTTTGTTTCTGATTAGATTAAACCTTCTAAGAGACCTTTCATAAAGTTTTCTGAGTTAAACTCTCCAATATCATCGATTTTTTCACCAAATCCAATCAATTTTACAGGAATATTGAGTTCTTCACGGATAGCTAGAACAACACCACCTCGAGCAGTTCCATCAATCTTAGTCAAGACAATTCCAGTTAATGGCGTGATTTTTGAAAATTCTTTGGCCTGTACAAGAGCGTTTTGACCTGTTGATGCATCTAGAGCCAAGAAAGTTTCATGAGGGGCTTCTGGCACAACACGTTTGATGATACGACCAATCTTTTCCAACTCAGCCATAAGGTTGTCCTTATTTTGTAGACGACCCGCTGTATCTATCATGAGAATATCGATACCTTCAGCTACGGCACGTTCCATGCCATCAAAGACTACGCTGGCTGGGTCAGCTTTTTCAGGTCCAGTCACAACTGGAACATCCACACGGCGTCCCCATTCTGCTAATTGGGCAACGGCACCAGCACGGAAGGTATCTGCCGCAACCAACATGACTTTCTTGCCAGCTTGTTTGTAGCGGTGTGCGAGTTTTCCGATAGAAGTTGTTTTCCCAACACCATTAACCCCAACAAAGAGCATGACTGTCAAGCCATCTTGGAAGTGGATTCTTTCATCGTAGTTACCATCCTTTTCATAAAGCTCAACCAATTTCTCAATGATGACACGGCGTAGTGCGTCAGGTTTCTTGGCGTTTTCAAGCTTGGCTTCGTAGCGTAGTTCCTCAGTTAAATTAGAAGCCACCTGGACACCAACGTCACTCATGATGAGCAGTTCTTCCAATTCCTCGAAGAATTCTTCGTCAACAGAACGGAAGTTGGCAAAGAAGGCATTCAAGCGAGCACCGAAGCCTGTACGAGTTTTCTTAAGACTGCGATCATATTTTTCCTGAACTGTTTCTTCAACTTGAGGCGTTTCTGCTTCAAGCACTTCAGAATTATTTTCTTCTACAGTCTCTAGGAACTCATAATTCTCTTTCTCTGGAACTTCTTCTGAGCTTGACAATTCTTCGACTTGTTGAATTTCTACAACTGGCTCTGAATCATAATTTTCTTCAACAGTTTTTTGGATTTCTTCTTCAAACACAGGCTCTTCAAAACTTTCAACCTCTGCTTCTTCATGAGGAAGTTCCTCAGCTTCTGTTAAGGCAGACTCAACATCTTCAGACAAATCAAGATTTTCCAGAGCTTCTTTTACAACTTCTTCGATTTTAGGTTCTTCTTTTTTTCCGAATAGACGGTCAAATAATCCCATATCTTAGTTCTCCTTTAGCACATATTCTTCGATAGCCCAGGCGACAGCCTCTTCATCATTAGTCATTGGCGTCACTACATTTGCGACTGCCTTGACTTCAGGAACAGCATTTTGCATGGCAACACCGAGCCCTGCCCACTCAATCATAGATAGGTCATTGGCCTCGTCACCACAGGCCATAACTTGGCTTTGGTCAATTCCAAGATGGCTGATTAGTTTTGCCAAACCTGTTGCTTTATGAACATTCTTTGGTGACCACTCTAGCAACATTTCACGTGATTTAAAGATTTCATATTGGTCGAACAATTCTGGAGAAATCTTCTGAATAGCTGCATCCAAGGGTTCTTGAGCAAAGGCAGTCACACATTTGTTGTAGGTCATCTGACTAGACAGGTCTTCAAAGTCCACTGGAATAAAGGTCAATGCTGGATTGAATTTGGCATAAAGACTTTCTTGGTCCGATTGGATTTGATAAACAGTTCCTTCTGAGATAGCGTCAAGAGGCAATGATAATTTCTCTGTTTCTTCATACAAGCGTGCCACATCATCATATGAAAAGACTGTTTTTATCAAGGATTTCACCTGTATTTTTTCTGAACCAAACCACCATTAAAAGTAATGGTATACTCATCTTTGTGGCCATCAGTACCTAGCTCATGGAGGAAGAAATCCATAGCTTTTTAAGGGACGACCAGTTGTCAATACGACCTTGATACCACGATCACGCGCGAGCTTTCAGGGTTGCCTTGGTACGATCCGTCAGCCTTTTTATCAGTAGTCAGCAAGGTGCCGTCCAAGTCCAATGCAATCAATTTTTATATCTGCCATTATAAGCCCTCCATATAAGCGATAACCGACTGGTCCTTATGGTGACCAATCACAGTCTCTGCTAATTCTAAAATTTCTGGTCGTGCATTTTCAGGAGCCACAGGATGTCCCACAACCTGCATCATATGCAAGTCATTTAGATTGTCTCCAAAAAGCCATAACCTGATCCATCGTGATACCAAGTTTTTTTAGCTAATTCAACAATGGCCACTCCCTTATCGACATAGTCCAGAACAATATCAATAGATTCAAAAGCCTGTTGTCATTGCCTTAACACCAGAGACATTTTTCGTTTACCCAAGCTTCCCCAGCTTCTAGCGTTTCTTCTGTGAAGTTGGTTGTAAATTTGAAAATATCATCTGTGATATCTTCCAGACTCGCTACTTTTTTTGGATATTTTTCATTATAGTGCTGACTCTCTTTCAAATAGGTCTCATCAACCGTATCCAGAACATAAGATCCCTTCTTCCCCGTCAAGAGCAATTTATTGATATCTACATAAGGTGACGTTTTCAGCTTTTCAAAAGTCGTCAAATAAAACTCACGAGACATGGTCGCTTCATACAAGTCTTGACCTTGATATTCGACCAAACTGCCATTTTCCGCGATGAAAATAATGTCATCACGAACATCAGCAAATAATTTTTCTAGAGACAGAAATCCCCGACCCGAAGCCACTGCAAAGTAAATCCCTTTTTCCTTGTAGGAAGCCAAAAGAGACTTGAGACGATCCATATCAAAGCGCCCATTCCCATCTAGGAAGGTTCCGTCCATATCCGTTGCTACTAGTTTAATTGTCATCCTTCAATACTTTCTAAATCTTTTAACTTAACTGAAACAATCTTTGAAACACCCGATTCTTGCATGGTCACTCCATAGATAGAATCGGCCGCTGCCATGGTTCCCTTACGGTGGGTTACGACGATAAACTGGCTGTCCTTATCAAAGCGATTGAGATAATCTCCAAAACGTTTAACATTGGCTTCGTCCAGCGCAGCCTCTACCTCATCCAAGATCACAAATGGAATGGTCTTGACACGGATAATGGAGAAGAGCAAGGCAAGAGCCGAGAGAGCTTTTTCCCCACCACTCATAAGATTGAGAGACTGGATTTTCTTGCCTGGTGGTTGAACAGAAATCTCAACCCCAGCTGTCAGCAAGTCTCCCTCAGTCAAGATCAGGTCAGCCTGACCTCCACCAAACATCTGCTTGAAAGTCACTTTAAAGGACTCACGAATAGCCTCAAAGGTTGATTTAAAGCGTTCCTTAACCTCATCATTCATCTCTGTGATGGTTTCAAGAAGCAGGTTTTTCGCTGACAAAATATCATCTCGCTGGCTATTTAGGAAATCCAGACGGTTGTATACTTCGTCATACTGTTCAATAGCTTCCAAGTTGACAGGACCCAGTGAGCGAATAGCCTTCTCCAAATCCTTAACCTCTTGCTCTGCCAGATTGAGATTTTCCAACTCATGAGACTTTTCTAAAGCTTCAGTATAGCTAATCTGGTACTGGTCTGTTAATTGACTTTGTAAATGGCGCAAGCGCTCGCTGACCTTTTCTTTCTTGGCTTCAGCACGTGTTTGCTTGCGAATCCACTCTTCATTCTGCTGGCGAGCCTGTTCCAAATGACTAGCAATATCATCCAGCTGACCTTCTATATCATCCAATTCAAACTGCTTGCGAATCAAACCTTGCTGGAGGTTTGTTTTCTGACTTTTGGATTCTTCAGCCTGCTGGGCTAGAAGCTCCGTATCAACCTTTTCAAGATTATCAACCTTTTCTTGAAGAAGGCGCTGGATTTCCTCTTGTTCGATATCTAAATTGTCCAATTCCTTGCCTAAACGCTCAATATCAGCCACTTCATAACGTTTTTGTCCTTGCAGTTCTGTCTTAAGCAGGCGTGCTTGCGCTAGCTCTTCCTGCAAGTTTTGATAGCGTTCTTGGATGGCGTTTTTATTAGACTTAATCTCTTCAATCTCAGCTTCCAAATTTTGCTTATCGCTGGCGATTTTAGTAAGGCGTTCTTGGCATTTTTCCTTATCCGCTTGCCAATCTCCCTCAGAAAGACGATTTAATTCCTCTTCTTGGAGTTTCCAAAGAGTTTCCAGTTCTTCAACTTGCTGACTGGTCTGCTGATAAGCAAGCGATAAGCCTTGCTCCTGGATACGAGCCTGCTCTCCCTGAGATTTAATAGCTTCTAATGATTCGGTCAATCTAGCTATCTCATCTTGCAAGGTCTTCAAACTCGCTTCTTCAGAACGCAAGCTTGCTTCTTCTTCAGCAATTTCTTTTTGTAATTGCTCCAGTTCTGGCTTGATAAAAATACTGTTATTCTGGCGATTAGCTCCACCCGCATAGGAACCACCTGTACGTAACTCTGTCCCATCAAGGGTTACCATGCGAACCTGATAACGAACCTGGCGCGCTGCTACACGCGCATTTTCTACAGTATCAAAAATAGCCGTCGTAGCTAGCAAATTCTTGAAAATAGCTTCCAGTCTAGTATCAAAAGTAACCAGCTCATCTGCCATCCCAAGGAAACCTGGGCTTGCAGCGATAGCATCTTGGTTCTGACTAGAAATCGTACGCGCCTTGATCGTTGTCAACGGAAGGAAGGTCGCACGACCAGATCTGTTCCGTTTGAGGAAATCAATCGCCTTGGTTGCCGCATGTTCATCTTCTACGATAATATGCTGGCTACTCGCTCCAAGCGCAATCTCTAGAGCAGTTTGATAATGCACATCAAAGGTCAGGTGTTCACTAACTGCCCCAATAATCCCACCTAGACGATCTTTTTCTTGGAGGACACTCTTGACACCTGCATAAAAGTTGCTATGATTTCTCAAAATATTTCCAAACTTTGGGCTCTAGCCTGCTTGTTTTTGAGACTATCCAGACGGTCAAAGAGTTGACTTTGTTGAACCTGATAGGAAACTTTCTGCTCCTCTTGCTCTTTGGCACAGACTTGGTAGTCGGCCAGTAATTTCTGAACTTGCTCCTTGGCAGTTTCAAGCTCTTCTTTTTGCTGACCAGCCTTCTCTTTAGCTGTAGCTAGTTGCTCTTTCAGCTTCTCTAGTTGATCTGCTTGTTTTTGAGAAAGCTGACGACTATTTTCCAACTCATTCTCAATACGGGTCAACTGGTTTGAGACATCTGCTTCTTCTTGTAAAAGGGTTACAAAGCGTTCACGTAGAAGCTCAATCATCTGATCAGGATCATCTGAAAAAGCTAGTAATTCAGCTTCTAAACGATTGAGTTTTTGATTATTTTGGACTAGATTTTCCTCTAACAGAGCTAAAGAGCTTTCCTTATCAGATTTTTCTTTGCTGAGTGAATTTCTCTTATCCTCTAAAGCAGCCAAACGGGCTTGTGCTTCCAGTTGATTCAAGGCTACTTGCTCAGATTCTAATTTCGATAGGGCTAATTTTCCTCTCTAAATCACTAATCAGACTAGTCAAGTCCATCAAACTGCCCTGGTCTTTGGCCATTTCAGCCTGTAAATCTTGGCGTTGCTTTTTAAGAGTTTGATTTTCTTCTTCTAATTTTTCACGCTTTTGGTAATAGCTAGTTAAGAGTTCCTGAACCTGAGCCAACTCTTCTTCTGTCGAATCTAGTTCAGCCTTATTTTCCTTGATTTGAGCAACCAATACATCCAAGTAAATAGTCTTACGTTGACCTTCCAAGTCTAGAAACTTACGGGCATTCTCGGCTTGCTTCTCAAGAGGCTTGATTTGATTATCCAACTCGTAGATAATGTCTTCTAAACGGTCTAGATTATCCTGAGTTTGCTGCAGTTTACTCTCAGTTTCTTTTCTACGAGTCTTGTATTTCAAAACTCCTGCAGCTTCTTCGAAAATAGCACGACGTTCCTCAGGTTTGGAGTTGAAAATCTCCTCAACCTTGCCTTGTGAAATGATAGAAAAAGAATCTCGTCCCAAACCTGTATCCAAGAAAAGATCATGGATATCACGTAGACGGACTTTCTTGCCATCAATCTTGTATTCGCTATCTCCACTACGATAGATATGGCGTTCTACCCTGATTTCTTGACCTGCATCCTTGATAAATCCGTCATGATTATCCAGAGTTACAACTACAGAAGCATAATTGAGCGGTTTGCGACTCTCTGTTCCAGCAAAGATAACATCAGGCATCTTGCCACCACGGAGACTCTTAACACTGGACTCCCCCAAGGCCCAACGCAGACTTTCTGTGATATTTGACTTTCCAGATCCATTTGGTCCAACGACTGCCGTCACACCTTGGTCAAAGACGACCTTGGTCTTGTCAGCAAAAGACTTGAATCCCTGAATTTCGATTTCCTTTAAATACATGAATCCAGCCCTTTCTCAACAGCATTTTTGGCAGCTTCTTGCTCTGCTAATTTCTTAGACCTACCTTGACCTTGACCAATGCTCTTGCCTTCAACAAGAACTTCTACATCAAAAACCTTATCATGGGCAGGTCCCGTTTCAGAAATAACCTGATAACGAATAGCCACATCCCCATTGACCTGAAGTAACTCTTGGAGATGGGTTTTGTAGTCTGTAATCATCTCAAATTCGCCTGCTTCAACTTTGGGAATCATGACTTGATAGATAAATTCCTTGACCTTTGCCACATCCTTGTCCAAAAGAAGGGCACCAAGAAAGGCTTCGAAGGCATCACCAAGAATGGTATCACGATTGCGCCCACCAGACTTTTCTTCTCCCTTACCCAGCTTGATAAATTGATCAAACTGGCAGTCACGCGCAAAGCCAGCCAAACTTTCCTCACGGACAATCATAGCACGGAGTTTGGACAAATCGCCTTCAGGCTTTTTAGGATATTTTTTATACAGATATTCTGAAATCAATAACTGTAGAACAGCGTCTCCTAAAAATTCCAAGCGTTCATTGTGTGAAATTTTTAAGAGGCGGTGCTCATTGGCATAACTCGTATGAGTAAAGGCAGTTTCCAGTAATTTTTTGTCTGCAAATTCGATTGCAAAATGGTTCTTTAGTACAGTTTGTAATTCTTTCATACCAACCTCTTTCTAACTGATAACGGTCCTTTTTATTATATCAAAAAAAGCCCCCTGAGTCACTTTAAAACGGGACTGGAGGGGATTTGGGTATTCTTTAGAATATGATTTTCAGTTTTAGGGACACATTTAGAGCAGTGTAAAGAAAAGGCTCTATAATATTTGTAGTGGGTAAATCCCCTATAGATATTATGGAGCCTATTTTGTTGTAGAAAAAAAGTCCCATATGACCTATAATGAAAAGCGATCAAACAACTCATTAGAAAGATTCATATGGAACAATTACATTTTATCACAAAACTACTCGATATCAAAGACCCAAATATCCAAATTATGGATGTTGTTAATAGAGATACCCACAAGGAAATCATCGCCAAACTAGATTATGAGGCACCATCTTGTCCTGAATGTGGAAGTCAAATGAAGAAATATGACTTCCAAAAACCGTCGAAAATTCCTTACCTTGAAACGACTGGTATGCCTACCAGAATCCTCCTTAAAAAGCGTCGATTTAAGTGCTATCATTGCTCGAAAATAATGGTCTCCGAGACCCCTCTCGTCAAGAAAAATCATCAAATCCCTCGTATTATCAACCAAAAGATTGCGCAAAAGTTAATTGAAAAGACTTCTATGACCGATATTGCCCATCAGCTGGCCATTTCAACTTCAACTGTCATTCGAAAGCTCAATGATTTCTGTTTTAAGCATGATTTTTCTCATCTTCCTGAGATTATGTCTTGGGACGAGTATGCCTTCACTAAGGGAAAGATGAGTTTTATTGCGCAAGATTTTGACAATCTCAACATCATCACTGTTCTTGAAGGCAGAACACAGGCTATCATCCGAAATCACTTTCTGCGCTACGATAGAGTCGTTCGTTGTCAGGTGAAAATCATTACGATGGATATGTTTAGCCCCTACTACGATATTGCCAGAAAACTTTTTCCTAACGCTAAAATCGTTCTCGACCGCTTTCACATTGTCCAACATCTCAGCCGTGCTATGAATCGTGTCCGTGTTCAAATCATGAATCAATTTGAGCGAAAATCCCATGAATACAAGGTCATCAAGCGCTACTGGAAGCTCATTCAACAAGATAGTCGTAAACTCAGCGATAAACGATTTTATCGCCCTACTTTTCGTATGCACTTAACAAATAAAGAGATTCTAGATAAGCTTTTGAGCTATTCAGAAGACTTGAAATTCCACTACAATCTCTATCAGCTCTTACTTTTTCATTTCCAGAATAAAGAGGCAGACAAATTTTTCGGACTTATCGAGGACAATCTAAAACAGGTTCATCCTCTTTTTCAGACTGTCTTTAAAACCTTCCTAAAGGACAAAGAAAAGATTGTAAACGCCCTTCAACTACTCTACTCCAACGCCAAATTGGAAGCTACTAATAATCTCATTAAACTTATCAAACGAAATGCATTTGGTTTTCGGAACTTTGAAAACTTCAAAAAACGGATTTTTATCGCTCTGAATATCAAAAAAGAAAGGACGAAATTTGTCCTTTCTCGATCTTAGCTTTTCTTCAACCCACTACAGTTGACAAAGAGCCAAAGAAAAAAGCCCTATTTAAAGGCTTTTTTAGGATGTTTACATCCACCCTGAGGGAATCGAACCCCCATCTCAAGAACCGGAATCTTACGTGATATCCATTACACTAAGGGTGGAAACTTGTTTTATTATAACAGAAATTTGCTCTAATAACAAGTTTTTTTCTGGCCATATAGCCCGTCTTAGTGGGAAGCATCTCCATTCCAGATAGAGTTTTTCACGATCACATAATCAACGTGTTTAAGGTCAGCAACCTCACGACCACCAGCGTAGGAAATCGCACTTTGCAAATCTTGCTCCATTTCGGTTAAAGTGTCTTGTAAATGTCCTTTAGCTGGAAGTAAGATACGCTTACCTTCAACATTCTTATAGGCACCTTTTTGATATTGAGAGGCTGAACCGTAGTATTCTTTGAACTGTTCACCATCAACTTCAATCGATTTCCCTGGACTTTCGATGTGTCCTGCAAAGAGGGAACCAATCATAACCATGCTGGCACCGAAACGGATAGACTTGGCAATATCACCGTGAGTACGAATTCCTCCATCAGCAATAATCGGTTTACGTGCAGCCTTGGCACACCAGCGTAGAGCAGCCAACTGCCAACCACCTGTACCGAACCCAGTCTTGACCTTAGTGATACAAACCTTACCAGGACCGATTCCGACCTTAGTAGCATCCGCACCCGCATTTTCCAACTCGCGAACTGCTTCTGGTGTTCCCACATTTCCAGCAATGACAAAAGTATCTGGCAATTCTTTCTTGATGTGTTGAATCATAGAAATCACGCTATCCGCATGACCATGGGCAATATCAATCGTGATGTACTCAGGAGCATCAGCCTTGAGCTGGCTGACAAAATCATACTCGTAGTCCTTAACACCAACAGAGATAGAAGCAATGAGCCCTTGATCGTGCATGCGTTTAATAAAAGGAATGCGTCCTGCCTCATCAAAACGATGCATAATGTAGAAGTAACCACCTTTAGCCAGTTGCTCTGCTACATTTTCATCCAAAATTGTCTGCATATTAGCTGGCACAACAGGTAGTTTAAAGGTGTGATTTCCTAAAGTGACACTTGTATCTGCTTCTGCACGGCTTTTAATGACACATTTATTTGGGATCAATTGAATATCTTCGTAATCAAAAATTGGAAATTCATTTAACATATCGATGTCTCGTTTCTTTTGTAATGACCTACCTATGCTCTCGCATCTCTACGCCTTTTCCGACGTTTCCTTAATTAATTATAAACCAAAGTACAGTTTTTGTCAAATAATTTTATAAATTAAAATATATCGTTCGGATTTTACTTGTGTAAATAACAAAAGAAAGAGGAGAGATTATCTTCTCCCCACTTCTTCTCTATCCTAATAATACTCTCCCTGACGATAGTCCCATGAGTTAAAGGTGTCTGACAGATGCATCATAATCTTATCAATGTCAAGCCCTTTGCGGATTACAACTGGAGCTGGTGAGGTTGAGCGTGCTCCTCCTTGTTCCGGGATAAGTTTTCCATCCTTATCGACCATAGAGACCATCACGCCTTGCTCGTAGCGAGTTTCAATCGTTTGTCAGGTTGGATGGATGCCACGTAGTCGTCTGCTTCAATGACAAGGTCCACTGCTCCTTCGATACGTTCTCCGATACCTTCTACCTTACCACGGTTTCCTTTTCCAGATGGGTTTGCAGATGAGGCATAAACCATCTTGTCTTCTTCCCAAAGTTTGGCAGCCAATTGTTCACCAGCTTTCCCAAATTTGATAACGAAACAGCTAGTACCACGAACGTCAGTCATCAATTCTTCACGGCCATCCCCATAAGCTTTGAGTTTTTCAAATGCTTCTGGTTTCCAAGGAAGGATACAACCAAGAAGAATATCTTCGTCCCAATGTTTTTGGTAGAAGGCTTCAATTTCGGGGTTGAGTTGTGCTAAGGAGCGAAGCTCATCCATGCTACCACAGAGAACCACACCTGGTTTGTTACGGTTACGTTCTTTGGCTGCGAACTTACGTTCAAGTCCTGCCTTGTCGCTAGTCATGATAATGTAACCAACTTTAGTAGGGCAAACGATACAACCGCCCTCACCTTTTAAAATGTCATAGCCTTCTTGTGAAAGTGTTCCGTTCCATTGAATGTGTTTTGTCATAGTTCTATTTCCTTTTCTATTTTTTCTAATCCTGCCAGTAGGCTGGTCGTTGTTTTTCATATGCAGCAATCAAGTCTTCATACTGCAAGGTAATTCCGATATCATCCAAACCATTTAAGAGCTTGTGTTTCCATTCGCTATCTATTTCGAAAGTGAATTCTCCAACTGGTGAGATGATTTTCTGTTGTTCCAAGTCCACAGTTACCTGATCGGTTGGTTTAAGCTGGGCTAGCTTTTCTCTAACCTCTCTGGGCTGAACAATAGGCAACATGCCATTATTGAGTTCATTATTGTAATGAATGTCACCGAAAGATCCTGCAATCACGACCTTAAAACCGTAGTCTGCTAGTGCCCAAGCTGCGTGTTCTCTCGAAGAACCTGCCCCAAAGTTATCCCCTGATATGAGGATACTGGCTTTACGATATTCAGGTCGGTTAAAGACAAAGTCTGGATCCTCAGTGTAGTTATCATCCAGATAACGCCACGCATACATGAGGTACTTACCAAAGCCTTTCTTATCAATTAACTTGAGAAACTGCTTGGGTAGGATTTGGTCGGTGTCGATGTTATCATTCATGAGAGGAACGGTCGTTCCTGTATAAACTGTAAATTTCTCCATATCCTCTCCTTACTGGGCTTCTGGCATTTGCCGAACATCTACGAAACGCCCTGCAATAGCTGCCGCAGCTGCCATAGCTGGACTGCAGAGATGGGTTTTAGCACCAAAGCCTTGTCTGTCTTCAAAGTTGCGGTTGCTGGTTGAGGCGCAGTGAACGCCATCTGGAACCTTGTCAGGATTCATCCCCAGGCACATAGAGCAACCTGGGTCTCTCCATTCAAAGCCAGCATCCAAGAAAACCTTGTCTAAGCCCAACTTTTCAGCAGCTCGTTTGACAGGACGAGAGCCTGGGACTACGATAGCTGTTAAGTTGGGAGCAATCTTCTTCCCTTTGACAAATCGAGCCGCCAGCTGCAAGTCACTGAGACGAGCATTGGTACAAGACCCGATAAAGATATAGCCTAGTTCAATATCCGCTGGCTTTTGACCAGGCTCCAAATTCATATAATTGTAGGCTCGTTCATCATTCATATCCTTAATTTCTGGGAATCTACTGTCAAAGTCAACACCCATAGCAGGATTGGTTCCCCAGGTCACCATAGGAGCCAAGTCTGAGACATCCATCTGAATAACCTTATCGTAAACGGCATCCTCATCACTGACAATTGTTTTCCAATCAGCCACAGCCTCTTCGAAATCCTCTGGAACACATTCGCGTCCCTTGAGATAATCATAGGTGATTTGATCTGGATTCATGATTCCCATCTTAGAGCCAAACTCGATGGACATATTGCAGATGGTCATTCGCTCTTCCATGCTTAGTGCATCAATCGCTTGTCCACGATATTCCACCACATAGCCAACGCCGCAAGCAACGCCGTACTTGGCAATCAAGGCTAAAATGAAGTCCTTGGAATAAACTCCCTTTTGAGGAACTCCTGTGAATTCCACTAGCATTTTCTTGGGTTTGACCTGCCAGAGGGTCTGGGTAGCGAAGACATGCTCGACCTCACTGGTCCCAATCCCAAAAGCGATTGCTCCGAAAGCCCCGTGGGTTGCTGTATGGCTATCTCCGCAGACGATGAATTTCCCTGGTTGGGTCCGTCCTGTTTCTGGACCAACCATGTGAACAATCCCCTGCTTTTCAGAACCGTGGGCCGCATGTTCAATCCCAAATTCCTCAACATTTTCAGCTAGTTTATCAATTTGCGCTTTAGAAATCACATCTCGAATATCGTAGATATTGACGGTCGGAACATTATGATCGAAAGTTCCAAATGTCAAGTCTGGCCGTCTCAATCTGCGACCTGCGTCTCGTAATCCTTGAAAGGCTTGAGGACTGGTCACTTCGTGGATATAGTGCTGGTCCACATACATGAGTTGGGGTTGCCCCTCTTCTCCTGTGATGACATGACGGTCCCATAATTTATCAAAAATCGATTTTCCTGCCATCCATTACCTCCAAATAAAATATAAGGCTACTAGTGTGGTTATCATCCCAAGAAACCAAACCGTCTTAAAGTACCATTTTCTAGTCTTGTGATGAAAGGTGATTCCTGCTAGCCAAGCTCCAAAACCACCACAAGTAAAAGCTAAAATAAGTAAGATTTTCTCTGGGATGCGCCAAGCTCTTCTCCTTGCCTTAGATTTGTCAATGCCATAAATCAAGAAAACCATGACATTCCAAATCAAAAGGACTAGAGTAATTTTTTCGTCTAACTTCATAACCTTGCAATAATAGCTTCCGTCATTTCCTTGGTCGAAGCCTGTCCACCTATATCTCTTGTTAAAATGCCAGCTGCTAAACTAGCTTCAACAGCACGTTCGATACGCTCTGCATCCTCATAACGACCAAAGCTATCTCTCAACATCATGGCCACTGATAAAATCATGGAGATAGGATTGGCAATTCCTTGACCTGCAATATCAGGAGCTGAACCGTGAATAGGTTCATAAAGACTTGGACCTTTTTCAGAATGACTGGCTGATGGCATAACTCCAAGTGTACCAGATAGAACGCTTGATTCATCAGATAAGATATCTCCGAAAAGATTCTCTGTCACGATGACATCGAACTTGGCAGGATTGGTAATCATAAGCATGGCAGCTGAGTCTACCAGCTGGTGTTCCAAGGTTACATCTGGGAAATCCTGTGCGACTTCCTCAGCTACTTTCCGCCAGAGTTTTGAGGTCGCTAGAACATTTTGCTTATCGATACTAGTAACGATTTTTCTGCGATTTCTTGCAATTTCAAAGGCCTTACGAATAATCCGCTCCACTTCCTCATAGCTATAGTCGTTGATATCACGCGCTTTTCGATCTTCAAGGATATGATCTCCAAAGTAAATCCCGCCTGTCAACTCACGCACCACGACAAAGTCTACACCAGCAATTCGTTCTGGTTTGAGTGGTGACAAATGCTTGAGACTATCAAAGATTTTTACCGGGCGAATATTGGCATAGAGATTGAGTTCCTTACGGAGAGCCAGCAGGCCTTGTTCAGGGCGAACCGCTGCTCCATCATACTGAGGACTACCGATAGCCGCTAAGAGGATAGCATCTGCTTCTCTACATGCCTTGAGGGTTTCATCAGGTAAGGGATGCCCTGCAGCATCAATACCTGCACCTCCGAAGGGTCGTCTGTCAATCTCATAGTCAAAATCTGTTTTTTCAGCTAGAGCCTCCAGAACCTCTAAACCGACCTCCATGATTTCTGGACCGATTCCGTCCCCTGCTAGAGCTACTATTTTCTTTGTCATAGCATTCTCCTTTACACACTAGGCATATCGCGGTAAGAAACGCTGCGTCCCATCTCACCAGCATTCTCTTTTTGAACAAATGTATTAGCATTGATGTAGGCAATAGCCGAAGCCTTCAACACATCGAAATCGAGACTGCTGCGTTAAATATGGTTTCTGTATCTCTGTTTTCAACAGTTACCAAGACTCGAGCCTGGGCATCAATTCCATCTGTCACAGCGTCAATAGTATAGGACACCAAGCGGACAGATTGGTTAAAGAACTTATCGATAGCATTAAAGATTGCTTCAACGGAACCTTGACCTGTCGCATTAAATTCGACTTTTTCACCATCCATATTGGCCAGGCTAACGAGCGCTTCAATGTCATTATCTGCATGAGTTTGAAGTTGTAAATCATCAAAGTGGAAGCCTTCTGGATTTTCAACCATGGTTCCAGCTACCAGAGCTCGAATATCTGCATCTGTAATTTCTTGTTTCTTATCTGCCAGCGCCTTGAACTTAGCAAAGAGTGGCTTGATATCCTCTTCTGTATAGTCTAAGGCCAGTTCTCTTAGTTTTTCAACAAAGGCATGGCGACCTGACAATTTACCAAGCGGAAGACTATTACTCTTAACACCAACCAATTCAGGAGTGATAATCTCATAAGTAAGAGGATTTTTAAGGACTCCATCTTGGTGAATACCAGATTCGTGAGAAAAGGCATTACCACCAACCACAGCCTTGTTTTTAGGAACTGGAATACCAGAGAAGCGAGAAACCATTTCTGACGTATTGATAGTCTCATTTAGGACAATACTAGTTTCTGCTTGGTAGTAATCTTGACGAATATTGAGGGCCACTGCAATTTCTTCCAAAGCAGCATTTCCAGCTCGCTCACCAATACCGTTGATAGTTCCTTCGACACGTCCTGCCCCATTCTTGACGGCAGCAAGGCTATTAGCCACTGCCATCCCAAGGTCATCGTGACAGTGAGGCGAATAGATGATCTGACGATCCGTCTTGACATTCTCAATCAGGTATTTGAAAATGGCGCCGTATTCCTCTGGTGTAGTAAATCCAACCGTATCAGGGATATTGATATAAGACGCCCCTGCATCAACCGCTGTTTGAACAACTTGCAAGAGGAAATCCAACTCTGTTCTGGTCGCATCCTCAGGAGAGAATTCGACCACTTCAAACTTAGAACGTGCATAAGAAACATGCTCCTTGATAGCTTCCAAAATCTCTTCCTTGCTCTTATTAAGCTTATACTTACGATGAATTGGACTGGTAGCGATAAAGACATGAACCTGTGGATACTTGGCGTCCTTGAGGGCCTCATAACAAGCATCGATATCAGACTTGACCGAACGTGCTAGACCAGTTACCGCCGTTTTCTTCAATACTTTAGCAATCTCCTGCACTGCCGTAAATGAGTCTGGGCTAGCCGCTGGAAAACCAGCTTCGATGGCTGAAATGCCCCATTTCTCCAGCTGCCTTGCGATGGCAATTTTTTCTTTGATTGAAAAATTAACACCAGGTGTCTGCTCTCCATCCCGAAGGCTGGTATCTAGAAATTCAACTGTTCTCATAAGATTTCCCCTTTTCCAAATGTGGTTTTTAAAAAAACATCTCGCTTAGAAGTCCAAGCGAGATGTTGATTTACTCCCGCTTGGTAAGCCAAACAGGACTAATGCTTTTTGCACTAGCCCGAGTACCTCAACAACAAAGCAAATTGATTAAACTTAGCTGTTTTCATGTTTGACTTTCTCCTTCGTTTGATATCTTGTTTAGTATTTTAGCATAGGCAAAAGCACTTGTCAAGAAAAAATCCAATATTTTCTGAAAATTTCTTCAGTATAGAATATTTTGCTAATTGAAAGTTCTTGAAAAACCTTGAAATATTTCATTTTTTAGAAGTTAAATTCCAACTTTTTTCTATCAATTCTAACACTTCTTCATCTGATAAAGTATCATCAAGAGCCATACTAATCCAGTAACGTTTGTTCATATGAAAGGCTGGATAAATGCCCTTTTTTAAAAGCAAGTCAGCTACTTGGTCGTGTTTGAGGTTGACTGCTTCCACTAATCCTTCTCTCCCTTTTTCCAGCTTATCCCAAGAGATTTTCATCAAAACAGCATACCACTTTTGATTGCCTTCATGTCTTAATACTGCCGTATCAGGCGATTTCTCCCACAAATACTCCAACTGGTTTCCATACTTTTCCTGAACTTGAGTCATGATTCGCTTAGTCTGAGGACAGATAAAATCCTGTACCTCAAAACAAGCCTTCCGAATCTGGTAAAGAATCTCCAGACAAGCCTCACGGACACTTGCAACAAAACTCCCTGTCATACTTTCCATATGAACTTGAGGATAGAGGTCGCCCGTTTCCTGGTCAAAGACTTGAAAATCTCACATTATCAGCAGTGATGGAGACAGTCATGACAAAGTCACCCTGCAAAATCTGGCAACTATAGGTCCAGACTTCCCCATTTTCTACAAAACCATAGGCACGAGCCTTTTCTTGATTAAACTGATAGGATTTAAAAATTTCAAACATAAGTGAAAACTGCTACCCAAAGCTAGCAGTTCCTTTCTATTTTTTAAAAGACAACCTTGGTTCCATGCAATTGTGTCACGCCCAACTGGTTGATAAAAGTTTGACGGTTGTCAAGGTCAATTCCCCCACCTGGTAGAATTTCAATTTTACCTTTAGCATATTCCAAAATTCTGTGATAATGGGCGAAACGTTTCTCTAGAGAGTCACCAGATACTCCAGCACGAGTCAGGATACGGGTGACACCAGCTTGACTGAGCCAGTCAATAGCTTCCAACTGGTCTTCATCATTCAATTCATCAAAGGCCATGTGAAAGACAATTTCCATTTCTTTTGATGCAGCAATTAACTTTTCAAGATTAGGCTTATCCAACTTTTTATCAGCAGTTAAGGCACCAAATACAACTCCTTGACTTCCAGCCTGAGCAGTCAAGCGAATGTCTTCTAGCATGATTGCAATTTCCATATCATTATAAACAAAGTCGCCACCACGTGGACGAATCATGGTCATAATGGTCGTATCATAGTTAGCTGCCAGTTCAACCGCTGCCTTAGTTACTCCATAGCTGGGTGTTGTTCCACCAACTGCTAGATTATCACAGAGTTCGATTCGACGAGCTCCAGCCTGCATCGCTTTTTCAAGCAAGGTCACATTTTCAGCACAAAATTCGTAAATCATTTGATTCTCCTTGAAGATTACTTTAAATTTATTATATCATATTGTTTTAAATATGTTTTCAATTTTATCAAGGCAAATAACTACTATTTTACTTATTCTTTGTCTGGAATGACCTTAAAGAGATAATAGGTGATAAAGATGGTCAAAGCTCCCAGACCGATTTGACTGGTAAGAGAGGGGCAAAATAAATGGAAATTCCCATCAAGATGTAGATGGATACGATGATTTTTTTCTTACGTTCACGCGCAATAGACTTGGTCTCGCGAAAATCAGCTACATATGCTTGATAGAGCTTGGTATGGTAAAGCCAATCTTCGAAGCGCTTGGAACTTCTGGAGAAACAAGCAATAGACAGTAAAAGAAAAGGTGTTGTAGGCAACAAGGGTAAAACTACCCCAACAATAGCCAAGGCCAGTGATAAGAAACCAATTATCAGATAAATAAGACGCATAACTACTCCTAATTAAAATAATCTTCTTCTAGTTTCGCATACAATGATGAATTTTGTCAAGCTCCAACCAAAAAGAGCCTGAAATTCACTTTCAGGACTCTCCTCTTATTTAATCTTTTCTTCCTCGTAGTCACCCTTGCCACAAACAACCTGCTTGCCACCACCACGGACTTTTTTCTCCATGAGGAAGTTGCCACATTTTGGACAGTCACGACCAACAGGCTTGTCCCAAGAGGTAAATTCACATTCTGGATAGCGATTGCAACCATAGAAAAGGCGGTTACGTTTGGTTTTACGCTCAATGATTTGTCCCTGATGACAACTTGGACACTCAACACCAATCTCTTTCACGATTGCTTGGGTATGACGGCAATCTGGGAAATTGCTACAAGCGTAGAACTTGCCAAAACGACCAAGTTTAATAACCATTGGACTGCCACACACTTCACAGTCAAATCCAGCTGGTTCATCCTTAATCTGGATTTTCTCCATTTCTTCTTCAGCCTTGGCAACCTCTTTAGAGAAAGGTTTGTAAAAGGCATCAATGACACGTTGCCACTGCTCTTTTCCGACTTCGACATCATCCAGCTTGCCTTCCATTTCAGCTGTGAAGGTCACGTTTACGATATCTGGGAAATATTCAACGATGAGCTTGTTAACAATTTCTCCCAACTCTGTCGGTTCAAAAGCGTTTGGCTGCAAGGCGAACATAATAACGTTTCTGAATGGTTTCAATGGTTGGGGCGTAGGTTGACGGACGTCCAACCCCATTTTCCTCCAAGGTCTTGATCAGTGTCGCTTCAGAATAGCGAGCAGGTGGTTGAGTGAAATGTTGCTCTGGTTTGCTATTGACCTGTTTGACCACATCTCCAACAGTCATATCTGGTAACATCTTATTCTTGTCAGAATCATTATAAATGGCAAGATAACCATCAAACTTAACCTGACTACCATTGGCAGCAAATTGAACCCCATTTTGAGACAATTTAACAGCCATGGTATCAAAGACAGCAGCTGTCATCTGGCTCGCCACAAAACGATTCCAGATAAGGGTATAAAGCTTGAGCTGATCCTTGTCCAGATATTTAGCGATGCTTTCAGGTGTATTAAAGACACTAGACGGGCGAATAGCCTCGTGGGCATCCTGAGCACCTGAAGCGTTTTTGACTTTGCTACCATGCTTAGAATACTTGCTACCAAAACGGTCCGTAATGAAACTTGCTGCTTCAGTTTTGCGCTACTGGACTGATACGAGTCGAATCGGTACGCATATAGGTAATCAAACCTTGCACACCAGAACCAATATTAATCCCTTCATAGAGCTGTTGGGCAACCATCATGGTCTTTCGAGTACGGAAATTGATTTTATTGGCAGCATCCATCTGCATAGATGAAGTGGTATAAGGTAATGGAGCATTGCGTTTGCGCTCTTTCTTATCCACCTGATCCACTGAAAAATCTTTACTAGTCAGACGAGACAAGACTTCCTTAACCTCGTCATTGCTAGTCAGTTTTCAGCTTTTTACCATCTACTCCATAGAAGGAAGCCTGAAATTGCTTGGTTCCCTTTTTAAAGACACCATCAATTGTCCAGTATTCTTCTGGCTGGAAGGCATTAATTTCATTCTCACGGTCAATGATGAGTTTAAGGGCAATGGACTGTACGCGCCCTGCTGATAAGCCCTTCTTGACCTTCTTCCACAAAATAGGCGAAATCGAATAGCCTACCAAGCGGTCTAGGACACGACGAGCCTGTTGGGCATCGACCAAGTCCATATCAATCTTGCGAGGTTCTTTAAAAGCATTTTTGACCGCATCCTTGGTGATTTCATTGAAGACCACACGGTTGGCATCATTTTCATCCAAGTTGAGAATGTGAGCCAAATGCCAAGAAATCGCTTCTCCTTCACGGTCCGGGTCACTCGCCAGAAAGACTTTATTAGCTTTTTTGGCTTCTTTTTTCAAGTCATTGATAAGAGGACCTTTTCCTCGGATATTGATATATTGCGGTTCATAATTATTTTCAATATCGACTGACATACTGGATTTCTTCAAATCACGGATATGCCCGACACTGGCTAAAACCTTGTAGTTTCTGCCTAGATATTTTTCAATCGTCTTGGCCTTAGCAGGCGACTCCACGATTACTAGATTTTTTTTAACTGTTGATTTTTTCTTTTTTGTTGCCGTAGCCACAGTATCACACCTTTTCAAAGTAATAAACTTTATAAAGTGTAAACCATTTTGCCATAACTGTCAAGACTTAGCTCCTATATATAGAAGAAAAGTTTGTCTAGTAAAGAGAAATTTTCGTCTTAAAATTCAAATTCTGCAAGAACATCTTGCCCACTGGTGACCAATTTTGCTCCCTTCTTGAATCAAATGATGGCAACCGTCTGATAGTCCATCTAAAATGCTACCAGGAATAGCAAAGACATCGCGTCCCTTCTTCCATTGCTCGCTCACAGGTAATGAGACTCCCCGAGCGCATCTTAGCCTCTGCTACAATCACACCACGGCAAAGTCCAGCAATGATGCGATTACGGGCAGGAAAATGAAATTTCAGAGGTTGTTCACCAGGTCCCATACTCACTGAGAACCAGATGGTCATTGCCGATGTAATCTTGCAAACGTTTATTGGCTTTAGGATAAAACACATCCAACCCTGTTCCAATCACTGCAATGGTTTTTCCGCCATTCTGAAGAGCTGCCATATGAGCTGCTGTGTCAATCCCCTTGGCTAATCCACTGACAATAACCAGTTCATTTTCCAAGCCTTGAATGACTTTTTCAACTGACTTAGCTCCCTGTTTGCTACAAGCACGACTCCCCACAACCGCTACCTTAGGAAATTTCAAGAGGTCAAGATTTCCCTTGTAAAATAAAAGTACAGGCGCATCGTATATTTCACTCAAATCCCAAGGGTAACAGTCATCTAAAATAGAGAAAGATGGAAATTTTTTTGAAACTCCTTCTCCAAATGCGCATCGTCTATCTGAAAATAACGTTCCATAAAAACAGCTGGATTTCGGCAACCTGATATATCTGCAATATCACCCAACAAAAGTTCTTGATCAACACTTTTCACCGTATTCTAGGACCTTCAAAATCTGTTGATTGGTCAAACCTGATTTTTTTAACTTATAGATTTCATAGTTTGTGATTTTCATAAATAACTCCATTTCTTTTTCTACTCATCTATTTATTCGTAAAAAATCAAAAAAACATCCGACTATTTCAGCCAGATGTTGGAATCTTTAATTTTCGTTTTTAAGAATTTCTTCTAATTTATGATAGTCTTGGACACTATCGATTTCATAGATGCTATTGCCTTCTAATTCTTCAACATAGACATCTAGCTCTTTGATATTGTCCTTAACCATATTGTCCCAGTAGAGATCAACAAATTCGCCACTTGCATAAGCCTTGTCTATAAAGCTGACAATTTTTTCTGCAGTTGGAGCATCCCAGAAAGATACACCACTAAGGATACGACCTGCCTTGCTATCAACAGTAATGTCTTGAACCTTATAGTCATCTCCATAGACCAAGAACCATTCGTTGGTACAATCTTCACGATAAACACTAAAATAAGTCGAACGTGTCAAATCATTGCGGAACATATTTTTAAAGAGATAGTTATCGGCATCAATAACATAGCTGTTGGCCAATTCTTCTTTTACAAGATAGAGAGAAAAAAGTTATTGTAGTCAGCGTATTTATCATTGAAAACGAGGACGAACACCGTATTTTTTTCTTTTCAAAGTAATCGAAATTGTTCTTTAAGATAACCAACAATGATGATAATGTCATTGATCCCTTTTTTTCTTTTGAGAAACTCAATTTGATATTCAATCAAAGGTTTTTGATTAACCTGAACCAAGGCTTTAGGGGTATTTTCAGTCATAGGACGCAAGCGAGTTCCCAATCCCGCTGCTAAGATGATGGCTTTCACACGAATCTCCTTTATTCTTTAATAATAATATAAACTCCAGCAATGACGACAAGTGACGTAATAATTGTCAGCATATCTAGCGGTGCACCCAAGAAAACAACTGCAAACAAGACAGTCCAAACTACATAGCTCACGTTCAAGCCTGTAGCCTTGGCTGGTTGCAAGCGATTGATAGCGATATAATAAGCCAAATAGGAAATCATATCAAAGGCTGCAAAGACAATCATAAGACCTAGCAATTGTCCATTGGCTACTTCTGCAAATGACTGATGAGAGAAGAGCACAATCACAAGATAGGACAAGAATGAAGTCACTTGACGGATTAAGAGGGCTTCGATTTCACTCAGTTCACTTTCCATGGCAAAACGAGCTAAGAACACTCTCACTTCCCCATGCAATAGCACAAACCAAAGCACAGAGAATCCCAATGTAGAGGAATTAACCTGTTCAACCTTATAGGTTTGAGCAATAATCCCTCCAATAATCAAGACAATCCCAAAGACAGTATTTTTTGAAATCTTGTGTTTCAAAAAGAAGAAAGCCAATAAAACTGAAATAGCAGGATAGATAGCGGATACCGATGAAGCTAAGGAACTTCCGATATACTTAACCGCATAAAGATTGGCCTGCATACCGATAGGACCAGCTAGCAAGGCTCCGATGATCACACTCACATTGCGAATATTTAAGAAAATTGAGAGACGCACTTTTCCTTCTTTTACTAAAAGAAAAGCTAGTAAGATAAAGATACTCAAGAAATCGTGAGCAGCGGCCACCACAAAGGGCGACAAATCTGTAAAAATCGAAAAGATATAAGCACTAATCGTTAGACCTAAACCCCAGAAAATACCTGAGAGTAGACCAAAAGAAACTCCATTTTTATTTTTCATCAGAACCTCCATAATATGACAAACCTTTAACAGCTCTTTGGTAACGACTCACACCATAGTCACCAAAATCTGCACCTTGCTCTTCTTTGTAGACTGTCCATAGACTCCAAATAGCATCTTGCAAAATTTTATAGATGGCAATCTTTTCACGAGAGACAGGTGTTTGCTCACTCTCATAGTGAGACAAGAAGGCTTCTTCCTCTTGACGAGTGAATTCAGACTCTAAAAAGAGAGCAGCCAAATCCCACATTGGATCGTTCATTGATGAATATTCCCAGTCAATCAGATAAAGTCGTCCTTGAGGTGATTCGATAAAGTTTTCAGGGACCAAATCGATATGACAAGATTTTCTGTCAACACCTAAGTCAGCCAGTCTTTTCTCTAAGGAGAAGACTTCTTCTCGAACCGCTTCATAGTTAGCATAAGGGATTTTTTCTTCAATTAAGGATTCGTATTTTTTGATTTCTTCAAAAGGAGCAAATTCTCCCCTTAATTCCTTACCAGAGGCATGAATCGTTTGTAAAATTGGAGCAATTTTATCAAACTTGGTCTTGATTGACGTTGAATCCAGCGTAATCGCAGATTCGATATACTCATTTACTTTGATACCAGCTTCAATATCAAAAAGATAATTTTTTACATCTAGGTCTAAATCCTTCAGTAGTTCAAGATTGTACTTTTCATCTTGACGATTGATCAGCTTTTCTGTCCCTTTACCAAAGAACTTAACAATGTATTGCTTATTTGTTGTTTTGACCAAATAGTTTTGATTGGTCATTCCCCCCAGTTGTTCAACACTGAGGACTTCCTCTTCTTCACTAAGTAGGGAAGAAATTTTCTCTTTAATGATTTTCTCCACAATTAACCTCCAGCACTTATACTTCCCACTTAAACACGGTTTTAAAGGCTGTGTTTAAATCGGTTGCAAAGACACGGTGAATATCTTTAATTTCTCTTACAGGTTCTTCTAGATAAAGGATATTTTTAAGACGATTGGCAAATTTCTTGACTTCCATCATTTGGATGGCATTTTCAAAATCGATGCGACCAGAACGAGAGGAACCAACCAAGAGCAAACCTTTTTCTAAGGCATCGCGTGTATTGAGATTGACTTTATACTCACTAACTCCCATCATGAGAATCGTTCCCTGAGGACGAATGTAGCGAATCAAGTCATTAATAGCTGGTCCAGTACCATCACCACCACAACACTCAAAAGCATGGTCAAAGGCCAAATCTTCAGGAATATTGTCAGTAATATAGCATTCTTTGGCAAATGAGAAAAGTTCCAATTTTTCCCAATGACGACCAATAACCACAATCTCTGCTTCTGGCAAAGTATAGTTGATAATATTGGCAACCACAAATGCTAAACTTCCATCTCCGATAACGGCGATTCGGTCCCGCTTGCTATGAGCAAGAGTCAATAGACGATTCATAGCGTGCATGCCAACACTGACAAACTCTGTAATGGCTGCAACCGTATCTTCGATAGCATCATAAGCCACCACACGGTCTTTAGGGAGAGAAACAAACTCTCTCATAAAGCCATCAAATCCACTAGACAAGAAATGGGTCCCTGTCATGTAGTTTTCATAGAATTCTTCATCACTCTGCATAGGAGGCTGATTGGGAATCATGACAACTTTTTGACCAACCTCATAGGTTCCTGTCGGGTCAGAAATAACGGTTCCACATGACTCGTGAATCATTGCCATTGGAAGCTTTTTTATTCAAAATCTTCGGATCACGTTTTCCTTGGTAGTAACGCTGATCCGCATGACAAACCGCCATGTAGTTGGGACGGATGAGGATATGATTCTCTTGGTCAATAGCCTCTTCCTGATATTTGACATTGATAAACTTAGGCTTAGTTAGTTGATAAATTTGATTAATCATTTTACTAGTCTTTCTCAATCATACTTTTTGCAATCTTCAAATCTGTTACTGTTGTAATCTTCAGATTTGAGTATTCACCCTTGGCCAAGGCTACATCTTTTCCTTTAATGACAAAGATTTTACATGCATCTGTCAAGATTTCCTTCTCTTCAGCAGAGAGAGAACCGTAAAGGTCCATGAAGTCCTTGCAACGGAATGTTTGAGGTGTTTGTCCTTGATAAAGGTGAGCACGATTTGGAATATCTGTAATGAATTGACCATTGGTACTTTCAACGATAGTATCAACCGCTTCTACCACTGTGTCCACTGCGTCATGATTTTGAGCAAGTTGGATATTGTCTTGAATCATGCGAAGTGTAATAAATGGACGAACAGAATCGTGTGTAACAACGATATCCTCTGGAGTAAGCGGACGATAAACATCAATGGCTTCAATGATTTTCTCAATACTCGTATTACGGTCAGCACCACCTTTTGTAATGATGATACGATCCTTATGAAGAGACAGATATTTATCTACAAGATCCTCTGCATGAGAAACCCAGTCTCCGTGAACACCAACCACAATTTTTTCAATGCTTGGTTCCAAGACAAATTTTTCAATTGTATGAATCAAAATAGGTCGATCACCTAGCTCTAAAAATTGTTTTGGCAAGTTACTGATTCCCATGCGTGTGCCAGTTCCACCAGCAAGAATTCCTGCATAAATCATCTTTTTTCTCCTTTGTCTTACTAAAAAAACTTATTCTCTCTATTATACCACAATCTAGTCCTATCATGAAAGAAATACTAGACCCTCCCGTTTCTAGAATAGAAGGTTTAAGCAGTTCTATTATTCAAAGAAACTAGTCCATTTCTAGTAATGACTAGGAATTCTGTAGTCATTACTAATAAATAGCTGTGAAATTTTAGAGTTCTTCAGAATAATATAATTTTCTTAAAGAAAACTTAAAATTAAGATTTGAAACTTCAAAGTGATTACTTGACCTTACTGCCCTTCATTTCTTATTAGCTGACTTTATGATATAATGAAAAACGAGGTAAATTGAATGAAAAGTATAAAATTAAATGCTCTATCTTACATGGGAATTCGTGTCTTAAATATTATTTTTCCCATCTTAACTGGAACCTACGTCGCGCGTGTCTTGGACCGAACTGACTATGGTTACTTCAACTCAGTCGACACTATTTTGTCATTTTTCTTGCCCTTTGCAACTTATGGGGTCTATAACTACGGTTTACGGGCCATCAGCAATGTCAAGGATAACAAAAAAGATCTGAATAGAACCTTCTCTAGTCTTTTTTATTTGTGCATAGCTTGTACGATTTTGACCACTGCTGTCTATATCCTAGCCTATCCTCTCTTTCTTTACTGATAATCCAATCATCAAAAAAGTCTACCTTGTTATGGGGATTCAACTCATTGCCCAGATTTTTTCAATCGAATGGGTCAATGAAGCTCTGGAAAATTACAGTTTTCTTTTTTACAAGACTGCCTTTCATCCGTATCCTGATGTTAGTCTCTATTTTCCTTTTTGTCAAAAATGAACACGACATTGTTGTCTATACACTTGTGATGAGTTTATCGACACTGATTAACTACCTGATTAGTTATTTTTGGATTAAAAGAGACATCAAACTTGTTAGAATTCACCTAAGTGATTTTAAACCGCTCTTTCTCCCTCTGACAGCCATGTTGGTCTTTGCCAATGCCAATATGCTCTTCACTTTTTTGGATCGTCTCTTCCTCGTTAAAACAGGGATTGATGTCAACGTTAGTTACTATACTATGGCTCAACGAATTGTGACCGTTATAGCTGGTGTTGTAACAGGTGCAATTGGAGTGAGTGTGCCTCGTCTCAGTTACTATCTGGGGAAAGGAGATAAGGAAGCCTATGTTGCCTTAGTTAATAGAGGTAGTCGAATCTTTAACTTCTTTATCATTCCTTTAAGTTTTGGGCTCATGGTTTTAGGACCAAATGCCATCCTACTTTACGGTAGTGAAAAATATATCGGAGGTGGCATCTTAACCTCTCTCTTCGCTTTTCGGACGATTATCCTGGCACTAGATACCATTCTTGGTTCCCAAATTCTCTTTACAAATGGCTATGAAAAACGTATCACAGTCTATACAGTCTTTGCTGGATTACTCAATTTGGGCTTAAATAGTCTCCTCTTTTTCAACCATATCGTGGCTCCTGAATACTACTTACTGACAACTATGCTATCAGAGGCCTCTCTACTTGTTTTCTATATCATTTTCATCCATAGAAAACAGCTCATCCACTTGGGACATATCTTCAGCTATACTGTTCGATACTCGCTCTTTTCACTTTCCTTTGTAGCAATTTATTTCCTGATTAATTTCTTGTATCCCTGTGGATATGGTCATTAATTTGCCATTTTTTTGATTAATACTGGTTTGATTGTCTTGCTATCAGCCATCTCTTATATTGGTCTACTTGTCTTTCACCAAAGATAGCATTTTTCTATGAATTTTTTTAAACCATGTCCTAGCCTTAAAAAAATAAATTCAAAAAGATCATAGGAGTTCAGAATGAAACAACTAACCATTGAAGATGCCAAACAAATTGAATTAGAAATTTTTGGATTATATTGATACTCTCTGTAAAAAAAGCACAATATCAACTATATTATTAACTACGGTACTCTGATTGGGGCAGTTCGACATCAGGGCTTTATCCCTTGGGACGACGATATTGATCTGTCCATGCCTCGAGAAGACTACCAACGATTTATTAAACATTTTTTTCAAAAGGAAAAAAAGCAAATATAAGCTCCTATCCTTAGAAACTGATAAGAACTACTTTAACAACTTTATCAAAAATAACCGACAGTACAACTAAAATTATTGATACTCGGAAATACAAAAAAACCTATGAGTCAGGTGTTTTTTTATCGATATTTTTCCCTATGGATCGCTTTGATGATCCTAAAGGTCATTGATACTTGTTACAAACTGGAAAGCTTCAAACTTCTATCTTTCAGTAAACATAAAAACATCGTCTATAAAGGATAGCCTTTTAAAAGATTGGATACGAACAGCCTTTTGGTTGCTCCTTCGACCTGTTTCTCCTCGTTATTTTGCACATAAAATCGAGAAAGAAATTCAAAAATATAGTCGTGAGAATGGTCAGTATATGGCCTTTATCCCTTCTAAATTTAAGGAAAAGGAAGTCTTCCCAAGTGGTACCTTTCGATAAAACAATTGATTTACCCTTTGAGAAATTTAAGCCTTCCTGCACCTGAAAAATTTGATACTATTTTGACTCAATTTTATGGGGATTATATGACCTTGCCACCAGAAGAAAAACGCTTCTACAGTCATGAATTTCACGCTTATAAATTGGAGGATTAGAATGCAATATTTAGAAAAAGAAGAAATTAAAGAAATTCAACTAGCCCTGCTAGACTATATTGATGAGACTTGTAAAAAACATAATATTCCTTATTTTCTCAGTTATGGTACCATGCTTGGAGCTATCCGCCACAAAGGCATGATTCCTTGGGATGATGATATTGATATTTCTCTCTATCGTGAAGATTATGAACGTTTATTGAAGATTATTGAGGAAGAAAGACCATCCCTCGTTATAAGGTTCTTTCCTACGACACTTCTTCTTGGTACTTCCATAATTTTCGCATCGATTTTTGGATACTTCTACTGTTATCGAAGACCATGTTAAGTACAAGCGTCATGACACCAGTCTCTTTATCGATGTCTTCCCAATTGATCGCTTTACAGACTTTGAGCATTGTCGACAAGAGTTATAAGTATGTAGCCCTTCGTCAACTAGCTTATATCAAAAAATCACGCGCAGTTCACGGAGATAGCAAATTAAAAGATTTTCTAAGATTATGTAGCTGGTACGCCCTCCGAGTGGTCAATCCTCGTTACTTTTACAAAAAAATTGATCAGCTAGTCAAGAATGCTGCAACCAACACTCCTCAATATGAAGGAGGAATTGGGATTGGTAAGGAAGGAATGAAAGAAGTCTTCCCAGTTGATACCTTTAAAGAACTCATCTTAACTGAGTTTGAAGGTCGTATGTTGCCAGTTCCAAAAAAATATGACCAATTTTTAACCCAGATGTATGGCGATTATATGACACCACCATCAAAAGAAATGCAAGAATGGTATAGTCATAGTATTAAAGCTTATCGCAAAAACTGATTGAGAACGTCATATAAACTAAAACTAGACTGGAGAAAAAGTCAATTTCAGGAGAAAATGAAGTAAATATTCCCACAACAAAACGCATAATATCAAGGCTTTTCAATACCTGATATTATGCGTTTTCCTTATCTTAAGAGCTTTTGTCCAACTTATTTTCCTATTTATATACTTCGAAAATCTCTTCAAACCACGTCAGCGCTATCTGCAACCTCAAAACAGTGTTTTGAGCAACCTGCGACTAGCTTCCTAGTTTGCTCTTTGATCTTCATTGAGTATTAAATGGCTTCTGTGACAAAACTACGACTTTCTAATACCTTAAGCATGGCATTGGCTGTATCTAAGGCTGTAAAGAGAGGCACTCCGTGTTCAATAGCTGAACGACGGATTTGCTCACCATCTTCGTCAGCAGTACGTTTTGTTCCAACTGTATTAATGATAACTTGAATTCTTCCTTTGCGAACAAAGCTTGGAATATCCTTATCGTCATCACCAATCTTACCAACTGGTTGAGCTTGCAGGCCATGACTAGCAAAGAAGGCTGCTGTCCCTTCTGTCGCAAGGATTCCATAGCCAATATTTTGGAAACGACGAGCCAAGTCCAAGGCTTCTTCTTTGGCATCATCAGCGATGGTAAATACAACGTTACCAAAAGTTGGCAAGTGTAAGTAAGAAGCTTCAAAGGCCTTATAGAGAGCTTTTTCCAAAGTCGTATCAGAACCCATAACTTCCCCTGTTGACTTCATTTCAGGACCAAGTAAGCTGTCTACCTTAGCTAGTTTGGTAAAGGAGAAGACAGGTGCCTTGATATGAACACGAGTGCTTTCAGGGTAAAGTCCATCTTGATAGCCAAGTTCTTCAAGTTTTTGACCAAGAATGAGCTTGGTTGCTACTTGAGCCATAGGAATATTGGTCACCTTAGAAAGGAATGGAACCGTACGGCTGGCACGTGGATTGACCTCAATAACGTAGACTTTTTCATCCTTGATAACAAACTGGATGTTCATCATTCCAAGGCAGTTAAGACCAATTGCTAGGCGTTTAGTATAGTCTGCGATTGTTTCTTGCACCTTTTGCGACAAGGTTTGTGGTGGATAAACGGCCATTGAGTCACCTGAGTGAACACCAGCACGTTCGATATGCTCCATAATACCAGGAATAAGGACATTTTCTCCGTCTGAGATAGCATCAACTTCACACTCTTGTCCAACGATGTAAGAGTCAACAAGAACTGGGTGGTCTGGACTAGCCTTAACAGCCGTACGCATGTAAGAACGAAGGTCTTCTTCGTTTCAACGATTTCCATGGCACGTCCACCAAGTACATAAGATGGGCGGACAAGAACTGGGAAGCCAATCTTGCGAGCTGCAAGAACTGCTTCTTCTTCATTGGTCGCTGTTTGTCCTGGTGGCTGTGGAATATCCAATTCTTTTAGGGCCTGCTCAAAGAGGTCACGGTCTTCGGCACGGTCTAGGTCAGCAACCTGTGTACCAAGGATGGTCACACCTGCTTTTGCCAATGGCTCCGCAAGGTTGATGGCTGTTTGACCACCAAACTGAACGATAACCCCTTTTGGTTGCTCCAAGTCAATGACGTTCATAACATCTTCGAATGTCAATGGCTCAAAGTAAAGCTTATCTGACACAGAGAAGTCAGTTGACACAGTCTCTGGGTTTGAGTTCATGATGATAGCTTCATAACCAGCAGCTTGAATAGCCTTAACTGAGTGAACAGTTGCGTAGTCAAACTCAACTCCTTGACCGATACGGATTGGACCTGAACCTAGGACTAGTACAGATTCCTTATCAGATCTGATAGACTCATTTTCCCATCCGTATGTTGAATAGAAGTATGGTGTTTCAGAGTCAAATTCTGCCGCACAAGTATCTACCATCTTATAAACTGGAACAATCTTGTTTTCCAAGCGAAGTTGACGAACGTGATCAGCAGTCGTTTTCCAGAGTTCAGCAATCTTACGGTCTGAAAATCCATTTAGTTTAGCCGTTTTCAAAACGTCTAGATCTTGTGGATGAGCACCTAATTCTTGCTCAATTTCAAAGATATGCAAGAGTTTATCCAGATAGAAGATATCAATTTTTGTAAGCTCAGCGATTTCCTCTGGTGTATAACCACGGCGAATAGCTTCTGACACATAGAAGAGACGGTCATCTTGGGCCTTGACAACCTTTTCAATCAAGGCATCATCAGAAACTGCTGCAAGCTCAGGCATTTCATTGTGATGCACCCCAATTTCAAGGGAACGACAAGCCTTAAGAAGAGATTCCTCAATGTTACGACCAATCGCCATGACTTCTCCAGTCGCCTTCATCTGGGTACCAAGACGGCGCTCACCTTTTTCAAACTTGTCAAATGGGAAACGAGGAATCTTAGCAACCACGTAGTCAAGGGCAGGCTCAAACATGGCATAGGTTGAACCTGTAACGGGGTTAATGACCTCATCCAGAGTCAAGCCAATTGCAATCTTGGCAGCCAACTTAGCAATCGGATAACCTGTCGCCTTAGATGCCAAGGCTGAAGAACGCGACACACGAGGATTTACTTCGATGACATAGTATTTGAAGCTGTGTGGGTCAAGGGCTAGCTGAACGTTACATCCACCTTCAATCTTAAGGGCACGAATAATGCTCAAGCTCGCATCACGAAGCATTTGGTTTTCATAGTCTGACATGGTTTGCGCAGGGGCAAATACAATGGAATCCCCTGTGTGAATCCCAACTGGGTCAAAGTTTTCCATGTTACAAACAACCAGGGCATTGTCAGCTGAGTCACGCATGACTTCGTATTCGATTTCCTTGAAACCTGCAATGGAACGCTCAATCAAACATTGGGTAACAGGTGACAATTTCAAACCATTTTCAGCGATTTCACGCAATTCTTTCTCATTGGCACACATACCACCACCAGTACCACCAAGGGTGAAGGCTGGGCGGACGATGACTGGGTAGCCAATTGTCGCTGCAAAGGCAACTGCTTCGTCTACTGTGTTGACAATTTCAGATTCTGGAATGGGTTGTTCCAATTCTTCCATCAATTGTTTAAAGAGGTCACGATCCTCCGCTTGGTCAATAGCAGACAATTTAGTTCCCAGAAGTTCCACTCCAAGCTCATCCAAAATACCATTCTTAGACAATTCCATGGCCATATTAAGACCAGTTTGCCCACCAAGGGTTGGTAGCAAGGCATCTGGACGTTCCTTACGAAGAATACGAGTCACAAACTCAAGTGTAATCGGTTCAATATAAACCTTATCAGCAATCTCCTTGTCCGTCATGATGGTGGCAGGGTTTGAGTTAACCAAGACAACCTCATAACCTTCCTCTTTCAACGACAAGCAGGCCTGGGTCCCAGCGTAGTCAAACTCAGCAGCCTGACCAATAATAATCGGACCAGAACCAATCACCATAATTTTTTGAATATCAGTACGTTTAGGCATAGTTTATGATACAAAGCCCGTAAAGAACACAGTGAAAATAGGAAACTCGGTGCAGACGCCTTCAGCGTCAAGACGATGTTTATCTTTTTCACACAGTTCTTAGGGCGTGTTCACTTCCGCGAACAATGTATCTTCTCCTTTCTATTTGGCAACTCTCAGGTTGCCATTAAATAAATTCTCCGACGATTTTTTAGAGAAACGATATTTTTCGATAAAAAATCTAGTGCAGGGAGTTTTTAGTTCGCCTAATAGCGATTAAAAGAAACGACCTGCCTTTCTATTTGGCAACTCTCAGGTTGCCATTAAACATTAAATAAGATACAAAGGACGAATAGAAAGCGATTGAATTTTAGGAAACAAAGGAAGGATTAACAATCCAAGTTGGTTTCTCTAAATTCCGAGCTTTCCGTCCGTGTTCAGTTACATAAATTCTCCAACGAGCTTTTACTCGTTCTTAGTTTGATTGTTTAAAAGCTTCCATCATCTCGATAAATTCATCAAAGAGGTAGCTTGCGTCGTGTGGACCAGGGGCTGCATCTGGATGATATTGAACAGAGAAAGCAGGTTGGTATCTGTGACGCACACCTTCAACTGACTTGTCATTGATTTCTTCGTGGGTAATGATCAAGTGCTCTGGTAAATCCTCACGGCTGACTGCATAACCATGGTTTTGACTTGTAAAATCTACACGTCCTGTAGCAATTTCACGTACCGCATGGTTAAATCCACGGTGTCCAAACTTCATCTTGTAGGTCTTAGCACCATTTGCCATGGCGAAGAGTTGGTGCCCCATACAAATACCAAAGATTGGAATTTTTCCTTGCACACCGCGAATCATATCCAGTGCTTGTGGAACGTCTTCTGGGTTACCTGGACCATTTGACAACATCACTCCGTCAGGATTAAGGTGGAGAATTTCTTCCGCAGTTGTTGAATACGGAACAACCGTCACGTTACAGTTGCGTTTAGAAAGCTCACGTAAGATTGAGTGCTTGAGACCAAAGTCCACTAGCACCACGCTCAAACCAACTCCTGGAGCTGGATATGAAGTTTTAGTAGAAACCTGCTTGATATTGTCTGTTGGCAGGACTGTTGCTTGGAGCTGGTCCGTCACATGGTCCATGCTGTCTCCAACATGGGTCAGGGTTGCACGCATAGTGCCATGCTTACGGATAATCTTGGTAAGGGCACGCGTATCAATTCCTGAAATACCAGGGATTTTCTTGGCTCTCAAAAATTCATCCAAGGTCATTTGGTTGCGCCAGTTGCTAGCTCTACGTGCTTCCTCGAAAACAACAACTCCTTTACAAGTTGGAATAATGGATTCGTAATCATCACGGTTAATTCCATAATTTCCTACCAAAGGATAGGTAAAGGTCAAGATTTGTCCATTATAAGACTGGTCTGTAATGGACTCTTGGTAGCCGGTCATTCCTGTATTAAAGACGATTTCGCCTGTTACATCAATATCTGCTCCGAAAGCCTTACCTTCAAAAACTGTGCCATCTTCTAATACTAGAAGTCTTTTTGTCATATTCTCACCTCTCGTGGACGCTCACTGGCGTCTTTTAACGTCTTGTGTTTTAGTTGGCGTTTCTACTCGCCAATACGGATTCTAAGATTGCCATTCGAACAAAGACACCATTGGTCATTTGTTGGACAATCCGTGATTTTGGTGCTTCAACCAAGTAATCTGCGATTTCTACATCACGATTGACTGGAGCTGGATGCATAAGGATTGCTGTTTCTTTCAAACGGTCATAACGTTCTTGAGTCAAGCCATGTTGCGCATGGTAGTCTTCTTTTGAAAAGACAGCTCCACTTTCATGGCGTTCATGTTGCACACGGAGAAACATCATGACATCCACCTGATCAATGATTTCATCAATAGTTACAAACTGTCCATAGTCTGCAAATTCTTGACTTCTCCATTCCTCAGGTCCAGCAAAGTAAAGTTCAGCTCCCAAGCGTTTCAAAATCTGCATATTGGATTTGGCAACGCGTGAGTGGTCCAAGTCACCTGCAATAGCAACCTTGAGCCCCTCAAAGTGACCAAATTCCTCATAAATGGTCATCAAATCAAGCAAGCTCTGGCTAGGGTGTTGTCCCGAACCATCTCCACCATTAATGATGGAAGTCGTAATCGTCGGACTAGCAATCAACTCTCTGTAGTAGTCGATCTCTGGGTGGCGAATCACACAGACATCTACTCCTAAGGCAGACAGAGTCAAGATAGTATCATAAAGTGTCTCACCCTTATTTACCGAGCTGGTCTTCACATCAAAGTCAAGTCGTTCCAGCCCCAGTTTAATCTCTGCTACTTCAAAGGACTTATGCGTCCGTGTGGAATCCTCAAAGAAAAGATTGGAAACAATCGGGTGGTTTTCATAGGGAAGCTGGGCTCCGTTTTTAAACTCAATTCCTCGTTTGATCAATTTCATCACTTGATCGACAGTGAGGTCTTCCATGGACACCACATGGTTCAATGCTTGTTGATTTTCTGACATGGCTACTCCTTTAGCTTTCTAAGCTTCTTCAGTAATCAGAACTCTGTCTTGGCCATCAAGTTCTGCCATCTCTACGATGATTTCTTCAGAACGACTGGTCGGGATATTTTTCCCAACGTAATCTGGACGGATTGGCAATTCTCTATGTCCACGATCGACTAAAACTGCTAAACTCACGCGCGCAGGACGACCATGACCTACAATATTATCAATAGCAGCACGGATAGTACGACCTGTATAGAGCACATCATCCACCAAGATAACCTCACGGCCTGTCACATCAACAGAAATCAAAGAAGTATCTTCTCCGCTTTTAACGTCATCACGGAAAGGTTTGGTGTCCAATTCCACAACTGGAACTGAAAGATTTTCTAGTTGCTCCAAACGTTCTTGAATACGGTGGGCGATAAAGACACCACGAGTTTTAATACCAGCCAAGACGATTTGTTCAAATCTTTGTTACGTTCGATAATCTCGTAAGTAATACGCGTAATCGCCCGTTTGACGGTCAATTCGTCTACAACTTCTTTTGCCTTCATGACAAACCTCCAAAAAGAAAAGTCTCCTTAAACAAGGAGACTTGAAATGTATAGCTAAGCAAGCCCTACTGGAAACAGTATAGACTTCACCCTTCTACTTTATCGCGCTCCTTGCCTGCCTCACGGGACAGGTTTAAAGGAATATTTAGTTATCAAATACTATAGCACAAAGCGGGCCTAAAATCAAGCAAAAACTTTTGATATCCCATCTTACAAATTGCTAAAATCATATAATTGTGGGTACTGGTCACACTCTGGATTTTTAGGATGACAAATGGCTCTTCCAAAATAAATCATGGCCTGATGGGCTGCCAACCACTGCTCCGGTGGCAAGATATCCATGACCCGCTTTTCCACCTCAAGCGGTGTCGCTGATTTTTTGACGATATCGTGGTGTTTGCAAATACGCTCCACATGAGTGTCCACTGCAAAAGCTGGAATTCCAAATCCTACACTCATGACAACATTGGCTGTCTTGCGACCAACACCTGCTAGACTCTCTAATTCCTCACGTGTCTGAGGAACTTGACCATCAAAATCATCTAGTAACTGTTGAGCACATTTTTAAGGAATTTAGCTTTATTCCGATACAGTCCCAAACGAGAAATGTGTGAGGCAATCTCACTCTCAGTTGCTACGGACATAGCTTGTGGCGTTGGAAAGGCAGCAAAGAGACCTGGTGTGGCCTTATTTACCGCTGCATCCGTCGTCTGGGCTGACAACATGACCGCAACCAAGAGTTCAAAATGATTGGTAAAGTCAAGACTAGGCTTGGCATCTGGGAAGAGGGCAATGATTTCTTCTAGCACTTTTCGTGCTCGTTTTTTTGACAAGACCATTATTCGTCTCCATCAAATAGTCCTTGTAAGCTAGCAAAAGGACTGTTTTCTTCTTTCTTAACTGCTTGTTGAGCTTGATATTCTTCCTCAGTCATGATTTGCCAGTCATTTCCTGACACAAATCCTTGACCCGCCTCTTCTTCAGCTGTCAAGACCTTGATAGGAATGTTTAGCAGGATATTGTCCGATACGCTCTCAGCAAGGTCAAGTTCTCCATTTTCGATAGGTAAGACCAAATCATCATCGAGAACCTCTTGATCTAGCTGGTTGGTTGCGCCTTCCATGAAAACTTCCGTGACTGGATAAGATTCAACTAACTCAACTGGCTCCATACTGCGACTTGAAGCAAGGACAATGGTATAAGACAACTGATAATCTAAGAAATACATACGGTCTTCATACTGTACTTTCCCAACTGCAAGGATATCTTTCACATCTAAAATTTCTTGATTACGTGCACGTAGGTCTGCAACTAGATCTAAAGTTTGTTCAAAATGCAAGCCTTCAGACTGCTTGCGAATCTCTTGAATATTTAATTTCATACTTCCTCCATAAAGATTTACTCTCTTGATTATACCATGAAAAGGCTACAAACCAGCCCACCAAACTTTGTAATTAAAATTCGATTTTTTAACATACTTACTATGATATTTTATTTTGTAGTGCTATACTATAGGCAATAGTACATCAGATTAAGGAAGATACTCACATGGAAGACAAAGAACTCATTACTAATGCTTATCACACGGATTTTAGAGCTTGAAATTTCCAGTTTTCTGTTGACAAAATTTCTTTAAAGGTATAGGATAAAGATACTAATACTCGGAGGTAAAGGAGACATGAACAACTAAGTCTATCAAATAAAGAATCTTTATTTAGTAGATCTTGTTTTTGTCTCTTTTTGTGTACTCTTTTATGCTCTTTTTCTGGCATTTTAATAGAGTTTTTTTGACATAGACTTTGGCTCTACTAGGTAAAGTAGAGCTTTTTGTTATGCACAATCGACATTCTAGAAAGGGCAATCATATGATAAACATCAATCATCTAACTATCACTCAAAACAAAGATTTACGGGATCTTGTATCCGACTTAAGCATGACCATCCAAGACGGAGAGAAGGTCGCTATTATTGGCGAAGAAGGAAATGGCAAATCAACTTTACTTAAAATTTTAATGGGGGAAGCTTTGTCTGATTTCACTATCAAGGGAAACATCCAATCTGACTATCAGTCACTGGCCTACATTCCTCAAAAACTCCCTGAGGACCTGAAAAAGAGAAGTTTACACGACTACTTCTTTTTGGATTCTACTAATTTAGACTACAGTATTCTTTATCGTTTGGCGGAGGAGTTGCATTTTGATAGCAATCGTTTTGCTAGTGACCAAAAGATTGGAAGTCTATCAGGCGGCGAATCTTTGAAAATTCAGCTCATCCATGAGTTAGCTAAACCCTTTGAAATTCTATTTTTAGATGAACCTTCAAATGACCTAGATTTTGAGACGGTTGATTGGCTAAAAAATCAGATTCGAAAGATTAGACAAACTGTTATTTTCATTTCCCATGATGAAGACTTTCTTTCTCAAACGGCAGATACTATCGTCCACTTGCGACTGGTCAAGCACCGTAAAGAAGCGGAAACGCTAGTAGAGCATTTAGACTATGATCGCTATAGTGAGCAGAGAAAGGCTAATTTTGCCAGACAAAGCCAGCAAGCTGCTAACGACCAAAGAGCCTATGATAAAACCATGGAAAAGCATCGTCGAGTTAAGCAAAACGTAGAAACTGCCCTTCGAGCTACCAAAGATAGTACTGCCGGTCGCCTATTGGCTAAAAAGATGAAAACTGTTCTCTCACAAGAAAAACGCTACGAAAGGGCAGCTCAGTCCATGACCCAAAAGCCACTTGAAGAGGAAGAAATCAGACTTTTCTTCTCAGATATACAGCCATTACCTGCTTCTAAAGTCTTAATCCAACCGGAAAAAGAAAATTTGTCCATTGGCGACCGAGTTTTGGTTCAAAAACTACAACTAACTGTCCGTGGCCAAGAAAAAATCGGTATCATAGGGCCAAATGGTGTTGGAAAATCAACTCTGTTAGCCAAATTGCAACAACTACTAAGTGCCAAAAGAGAAATTTCTCTTGGTGTTATGCCACAAGATTACCACAAAAAACTGCAATTAAGTCTATCTCCAGTAGACTATCTCAGCCAAACTGGACAAAAAGAAGAACTACAGAAAATCCAATCCCACCTAGCCAGTCTCAATTTCAGCTATCCAGAAATGCAGCATCAAATTCGCTCCTTATCTGGCGGGCAACAGGGTAAACTCCTGCTTTTTGGATTTAGTCGCTGCGCAAACCAAACTTTCTCCTTCTGGATGAACCCACACGAAACTTTTTCTCCCACTTCTCAACCCGAAATCAGAAAACTCTTTGCCACTTATCCAGGCGGTCTCGTCACTGTTTCGCATGACCGTCGTTTCTTAAAAAGAGGTCTGTTCAAGCATCTATCGCTTAACAGATTATGGTTTGGAGCTAGTTAATTTACAAGATATATAAATTTTCAACATAGCAAAAATCCAGAGACGACCTCTGGATTTTTTTACATCTGTTTTAAACGTTCAATCCGTTCTGAGATAGGTGGGTGGGTATAAAAGAGTTTTTGGAACCCTCCACCTTTCTTGGGATCATTGATATAAAGTGCGCTGCTGGCATCATCGACATGGTGATGCATCGGCTCGCTATTATCCAACTTACGTAGAGCATTGATCATCCCTTGAGGATTGCGCGTCAACTCGACACTGGAAGCATCAGCCAGGAATTCCCTCTGACGAGAAATAGCTAGTTGCACCAAGGTTGCAGCAAGAGGGGCCAGCACGATAGCTAGTAGGGAAACCACGAGCATAATGATTTCTAAGCCATTTCCATCTCGGTCATCGTCACTTCGTCTGCGACCTGCGCCACCCCACCACATCATACGACCTGCCATGCTAGAAAGCATGGTGATAGCACTAGCAAGGGCGACAGCAATAGTCGAAATACGGATATCGTAGTTACGAATATGACTGACTTCATGGCCCATAACAGCTTCTAGTTCTTCACGATTCATGATAGCTAGGAGACCTGAAGTCGCCGCAACCGCCGCATTTTGAGGATTAGAACCTGTCGCAAAGGCATTTAAGGCTGGATCATCAATGATGAAAACACAGGGCATGGGAATCTGAGCCACCATAGCCATATCTTCCACTACATGGTAGAGGTCTGGTGCCGTTTGCTCATCAACCTCACGCGCTCCATTCATGGACATGACAATCTCTGTCGATTGAAAAATCATAGACAAGGCATAGATAAAGCCGATAATCAGTGCGATAACCAAACCACCAATCCCAGACCGCATAAAGAGGTAACCAACAGCATAGCCAACAAGAGCTAAGAGTAGGAAAAATACCAGCAACAAAATCCAGGTTTTTCGTTTATTGCTTGCAATTTGATCAAACAACATCTTAGTCACCTAAACCGCTAAAATCAACTTTAGGAACTGCCTTTTCCTCTTCAGGTGTTTGAAGGAAATCTGCTGCTTTAAATCCAAACATTCCAGCGATAATATTGCTTGGGAAAGTTTCTAATTTTACATTGTAGTTGCTGACAACACTATTATAGAGTTGACGAGAGTAAGAAATTTTATTTTCTGTGTTTGTCAACTCCTCTTGCAATTTAACAAAGTTTGCACTAGCTTTCAAATCTGGATAGCTTTCTGCAACTGCAAAAATACCTGAAACCCTGACGAGTGAGGGCATCACTAGCTTTCATAGCTTCTGCTGGTGAAGTCGTCACGCCACTTGGTTACGTAGTTCTGCCACCTTTTCAAGGGTAGAACCTTCATATTTAGCGTAACCTTTTACAGTTTCAATCAAGTTTGGCAAGAGGTCATTTCGACGTTTCAACTGAACATCAATTTGGCTCCAAGCCTCCTTTGTTTGCATACGATTTTTAACCAAACCGTTATAGCTAACAATCACAAAAATAACAATAAGAGCGATAACTCCAAGAATAATCCAAGTCATTATATAAGTCCTTTCTACTTTTAGATTAGTACCAGTATATCAAATTTTTAATGATTGTGGTAAAATAAGATGATACTAAAGAAGGAAATAACTATGAAACCAGAAACATTTTACAACCTGCTTGCTGATCAGAATCTTCCACTTTCGGACCAGCAAAAAAAACAATTTGAACGTTATTTTGAGCTCTTAGTTGAGTGGAATGAAAAGATTAATTTGACAGCTATTACGGACAAGGATGAAGTTTATCTCAAACATTTTTACGATTCGATTGCACCCATTCTTCAAGGTTTGATTCCCAATGAAACTATCCAACTTCTTGATATTGGAGCTGGGGCAGGATTTCCTAGTCTACCAATGAAAATCCTCTATCCTCAGCTTGATGTGACCATCATTGATTCACTTAACAAACGCATTAACTTTCTCCAATTGTTGGCTCAAGAACTGGATTTGGACGGTGTTCATTTCTACCATGGGCGTGCAGAAGATTTTGCCCAAGACAAGAACTTCCGTGCCCAATATGATTTTGTGACAGCTCGTGCGGTTGCCCGCATGCAGGTCTTGTCTGAATTAACAATTCCTTACCTTAAAGTTGGGGGCAAACTATTGGCGCTCAAAGCCAGCAATGCACCAGAGGAGTTGTTAGAAGCCAAACGCACTCAACCTCCTCTTCAGCAAGGTCGAAAACAATCTCAGCTACGCCCTACCAAATGGAGATCCGCGTTACATGACAGTTGTAGAAAAGAAAAAGGAAACACCAAATAAATATCCACGTAAAGCTGGCATGCCCAACAAACGTCCGCTTTAAATTTTTTAGTAAAAAATGTTTACAAAATCAACCTCGCTTTTTTATTTCTAGGCTCGGGAAAAAATGATTTACAAAATCAGCCTCGCTCCTTTATTTCCATGCTCGGGAAAAAATAATTTACAAAATCATTTTTTTCTGCTATACTATCACAAGCAAAGGTTTTTAATGTCATCCCGTGAGGTGACGAAGACGCAGAAATACTTGAAACTCTTTAAAGTCTAGATTTTAGAGAAGTCTTACTCTGAGGGCCTATTGCTGTAAAATAATGGGCTCTTTTTTGATGCCCAAAAGTGAGGTTTATATGAAACAAGAATCAACTGTTGATTTGTTACTAGACGTTGACCAACGTCCTTCGGCTGGAAAAGGAATTCTCCTTAGCTTCCAACACGTTTTCGCCATGTTTGGTGCGACCATCTTGGTACCCTTGATTTTGGGAATGCCTGTATCTGTTGCCCTTTTTGCTTCAGGTGTGGGAACACTCATCTACATGATCGCAACTGGTTTTAGAGTTCCAGTTTATCTAGGATCATCATTCGCCTTTATCACAGCTATGTCCCTAGCTATGAAGGAACTAGGAGGGGATGTATCAGCTGCACAAACAGGGGTTATCCTTACAGGTTTTATCTATGTTCTTGTCGCTGCTGGTGTTCGTTTTGCAGGTACAAAATGGATTGATAAACTCTTGCCACCAATCATCATCGGACCTATGATCATCGTTATCGGTCTTGGACTTGCAGGTTCAGCTGTTACCAATGCTGGTCTTGTAGCTGATGGAAATTGGAAAAATGCTCTTGTAGCGGTTGTTACTTTCCTAATTGCTGCCTTTATCAATACAAAAGGAAAAGGGTTCCTACGAATCATTCCATTTCTCTTTGCCATTATTGGTGGTTACCTCTTCGCACTAACTCTTGGCTTGGTTGACTTTACACCAGTTCTTAAAGCCAACTGGTTTGAGATTCCTGGTTTCTACTTGCCATTTAGCACAGGTGGTGCCTTTAAAGAGTACAATCTTTACTTTGGTCCAGAAACCATCGCTATCTTGCCAATCGCTATCGTAACGATTTCTGAGCATATCGGAGACCATACTGTTTTGGGTCAAATCTGTGGCCGTCAATTCTTGAAAGAACCAGGTCTGCACCGTACTCTTCTTGGTGACGGTATCGCAACTTCAGTTTCTGCTTTCCTTGGTGGACCAGCCAATACAACTTACGGAGAAAATACAGGGGTTATCGGTATGACTCGTATCGCTTCTGTCTCAGTTATCCGTAACGCTGCCCTTATCGCGATTGCCCTTAGCTTCCTTGGTAAATTCACTGCCTTGATTTCAACCATTCCAAATGCTGTACTTGGTGGTATGTCAATCCTTCTCTACGGAGTTATCGCAAGTAATGGTTTGAAAGTCTTGATCAAAGAACGTGTAGACTTCAGTCAAATGCGTAACCTAATCATCGCAAGTGCTATGTTGGTCCTTGGACTTGGAGGAGCTATCCTTAAACTTGGTCCAGTTACCCTTTCAGGTACTGCCCTATCAGCCATGACAGGAATCATCTTGAACTTGATCTTGCCATACGAAAATAAATATTAAGAATCTAAATACATCAAAAACGAGCATTTCCAATTACGGAAGTGCTCATTTTTCTTCTTTCTAAAAAAGGAAAGCCCTGCGGCCTTCCCTTGTCTTACTTGCGTTTCTTCTTTGCTTTCTTCATTTTATTCGCCATGCGTTTCATGGACTGTTTCATGGCAAATTCGCCAATTTTACCCTTAAGTCCGCCACCAAACATCTGACTCATATCTGGCATTCCTGCTCCTCCGAGAGCTGACAGGTCAGGCATACCGCCTTGTCCCATCATTCCTTCAAGGGCAGACATATCCATTCCTCCCATATTTGGCATATTTTTAGGAAGGTTATTTGGATTGATTCCCATCTGCTTCATCATCTTGTTCATATCTCCAGACATGACACCCTGCATGAGCTGTTTAGCCTGGTTAAAGTCCTTGATGAATTTATTGACTTCGACAAAGGTATTTCCAGAACCTGCAGCGATACGACGGCGACGGCTTGGATTTAACAAATCTGGATTTTCACGTTCTTCAGGTGTCATTGAAGACACAATGGCGCGCTTGCGCGCAATCTGGCGCTCATCCACCTTCATGTTTTGAAGGGCTGGATTGTTGGCCATACCTGGAATCATCTTGAGCAAGTCTTCCATTGGCCCCATGTTTTGCACCTGATCCAACTGATCGATGAAATCATTGAAATCAAAGGTGTTTTCACGCATCTTCTCAGCCATTTCAAGGGCTTTTTGCTCATCGTATTCTTGAGAAGCTTTCTCAATCAAAGTGAGCATATCCCCCATACCAAGGATACGGCTAGACATACGGTCTGGGTGGAAGGTTTCAATATCCGTAATCTTTTCACCTGTACCAGTGAACTTGATTGGTTTTCCAGTAATGTGACGAACAGATAGAGCCGCACCACCACGAGTATCGCCATCAATTTTGGTAAGAATAACACCAGTCACTTCCAACTGAGCATTAAACTCACGCGCAACATTGGCCGCTTCTTGACCAATCATTGCATCAACAACGAGTAGAATTTCATTTGGTTGAGCCAATGCTTTCACGTCACGAAGCTCATTCATCAAAAGCTCATCAATCTGCAAACGCCCTGCCGTATCGATCAAGACATAGTCGTTATGATTGGCTTGGGCTTGTTCCAAACCTTGACGAACAATCTCAACAGCTGGAACTTCTGTTCCTAGAGCAAAAACTGGTACATCAATCTGTTGTCCCAAGGTTTTAAGCTGGTCAATGGCAGCTGGACGATAGATATCCGCCGCAACCATCAAAGGACGAGCATTTTCTTCTTTCTTGAGTTTGTTGGCCAATTTACCAGCAAAGGTTGTTTTACCAGCCCCCTGCAAACCAACCATCATGATGATTGTAGGAATCTTAGGTGACTTGATAATCTCAGCTGTATCAGAACCTAAAACAGCAGTCAATTCCTCATCAACGATTTTAATAATCTGTTGCGCTGGATTAAGGGTATCAATGACTTCGTGTCCAATTGCACGCTCACGAACTTTTTTGATAAAGTCCTTTACAACAGGCAAGGCAACGTCGGCTTCAAGCAAGGCCAAGCGAATCTCTTTGGTTGCCTCTTGGACATCAGCCTCTGAGATTTTTCCTTTTTTACGTAGATTTTTAAAGACGTTCTGTAAACGTTCCGTTAAACTTTCAAATGCCATTTTTCTTCCTCTTATTCTCTATTATCAATGCTTGTTAAAATTTCTATCTGCTCCTGCAGAAAGTCATCCTTGGGATAGCGCTCCAAAATCTGATCAAAAATCTGACTACGGACAATGTAGTCCGAGTACATGTGCAATTTCATCTCATAATCTTCCAGAATCTTTTCTGTCCGCTTGATATTGTCATAGACAGCCTGACGACTGACACCGAACTCTTCAGCAATCTCAGCAAGGCTGTAATCATCAGCGTAGTAGAGCTCTATATAATTCATTTGCTTATCTGTCAAAAAGCGCTGCATAAAAATTCAAAGAGCGCATTCATACGATTGGTTTTTTTCGATTTCCATAACTTTTTATTATACCAAAAAAATAGCCTAATCTACCACACTAGGGAGCCAATCCAAGAAGATAGCTAGCTAAATTTGAAAAAAAGACAAGAGACTAGCCCCAAGTAATTTCCAATTGATAGCTGGCAAAGGGATGTCCCTCTTGGTTTTGTAGTTGATAGTCTAAATAAATCTTTTGTCCATCCACTTGGTAGCGATTCGTTTGGATAATAAACTCCTGCATGCCCATAGGTGTGGGGATATAAGCTAAACTATCGCTATCCTTTAGAAAGCGCATAATGGTCTTGGGATTGGAAAATCGGCTCATCACCAGCTCTTGAGCATGAAATTTAATCACTACTTGTTCCTTTTCCTCATTATAGAAAAGCAGGTAGCTATAATCTCCTTTTTCATGCACTTCCACGTCATAAAGCTGGTCAATCACTTCCAACTGCTCATCAAACTGAATGGTATTTCGCATCCGAATCTTCACATCTAGTCCTCTTTCTTGTGTCTTGTCCTACTATTTTACCAAAAACTCTAGCTTTTTGCTATAATGGTCATATGAACGAAAAAGTATTCCGTGACCCAGTTCACAACTACATCCATGTCAATAATCAAATCATCTATGACTTGATTAATACAAAAGAATTTCAGCGTTTGCGTCGTATCAAACAACTGGGAACTTCCAGTTATACCTTTCACGGTGGAGAACATAGTCGCTTCTCTCACTGTCTAGGAGTCTATGAAATTGCACGACGTATCACGGAGATCTTTGAAGAAAAATATCCAGAAGAATGGAACCCTGCCGAGTCTCTCTTGACCATGACCGCTGCTCTTTTACACGACCTTGGGCATGGTGCCTATTCCCATACTTTTGAACATCTCTTTGATACAGACCACGAAGCCATTACTCAGGAGATTATCCAAAGCCCTGAGACAGAAATTCACCAAGTCCTACTACAAGTCGCGCCAGACTTTCCAGAAAAAGTTGCCAGTGTCATCGACCACACCTATTCTAACAAGCAGGTCGTGCAACTCATTTCTAGTCAGATTGATGCGGACCGCATGGACTATCTCTTGCGCGACTCCTATTTTACAGGAGCATCCTATGGGGAATTTGACCTGACTCGCATCCTCCGAGTGATTCGTCCTGTCGAAAATGGGATCGCCTTTCAGCGCAATGGCATGCACGCCATCGAAGACTATGTCCTCAGTCGCTACCAGATGTATATGCAGGTCTATTTCCACCCAGCAACACGCGCCATGGAAGTTCTCCTACAGAATCTCCTCAAACGCGCCAAGGAACTCTATCCTGAAGAAAAAGATTTCTTTGTACGAACTTCTCCACATCTCCAGCCTTTCTTTGAAAAAAATGTGACCTTGTCTGACTATCTGGCTCTGGATGATGGTGTGATGAATACCTACTTCCAACTCTGGATGACCAGTTCTGACAAGATTCTCGCAGACTTGTCGCAACGTTTTGTCAACCGCAAAGTCTTTAAATCCATTACTTTTTCACAAGAGGATCAAGACCAACTCGCTAGCATGAGAAAATTGGTTGAGGATATCGGCTTTGATCCCGACTACTATACTGCTATTCATAAGAACTTTGACCTCCCTTATGATATCTATCGTCCCGAATCTGAAAATCCACGGACACAGATTGAGATTTTACAAAAAAATGGAGAACTAGCCGAACTCTCTAGCCTGTCTCCTATCGTCCAATCCCTTGCTGGCAGTCGCCACGGAGATAATCGCTTTTATTTTCCAAAAGAAATGTTGGACCAAAACAGCATCTTCGCAAGTATCACCCAGCAATTTTTACACTTGATTGAGAACGATCATTTTACCCCAAATAAAAACTAAAAGAGGAAATTTATGAGTATTAAACTAATCGCCGTCGATATCGACGGAACCCTAGTCAACAGCCAAAAGGAGATCACTCCTGAAGTCTTTTCTGCCATCCAAGATGCCAAACAAGCTGGTATCAAAGTCGTGATTGCAACTGGCCGCCCTATCGCAGGTGTTGCCAAACTTCTGGACGACCTGCAGTTGAGAGACGAGGGTGACTATGTCGTTACCTTCAACGGTGCCCTTGTCCAAGAAACTGCTACTGGACATGAGATTATCAGCGAATCCTTGACCTATGAGGATTATCTGGATATGGAATTCCTCAGTCGTAAGCTCGGTGTCCACATGCACGCTATTACCAAGGATGGTATCTATACTGCCAATCGCAATATCGGAAAATACACAGTGCACGAATCAACCCTCGTCAGCATGCCTATCTTCTACCGCACCCCTGAAGAAATGGCTGACAAGGAAATTGTCAAATGTATGTTCATCGATGAGCCTGAGATTCTCGATGCTGCGATTGAAAAAATTCCAGCAGAATTTTACGAACACTACTCCATCAACAAATCTGCTCCTTTCTACCTCGAACTCCTTAAAAAGAATGTAGACAAGGGTTCAGCTATTACTCACTTAGCTGAAAAACTCGGATTGATCAAAGATGAAACAATGGCTATCGGTGACGAAGAAAATGACCGTGCCATGCTGGAAGTCGTTGGTAACCCCGTTGTCATGGAAAACGGAAATCCAGAAATCAAAAAAATCGCCAAATACATCACCAAAACAAATGACGAATCTGGCGTTGCCCATGCCATCCGTACATGGGTACTGTAAAATAATTTGAATATAGAAAAAGCACTCCAGAAATTAGAGATAATGTACTGACCCCAAAAGTTAGACAGAAAAAATCTTACTTTTGGGGGGCAGTTTAAGATTCAGTATTTTTGGTTTCTAGTTCTATCCCCTTAATAATTATTAAATCTGAAAAACATAGTACATTATGTAAAAACCTTTTTTTCAATTTTTTTATTTTACTACAAATTAATATTATTTTTTTCTAATGATAATTGATCCACTAATCTTCCTTTTATAAATATTGCAGTGCTTTTTCTTAATTAGCTTTTTTTCATAACTCTTTATAAGAATAACCAATAAACTACTTAGTAATCCCAAAATAACTAGACTTAATCTCGGGTTTAAAAGCCAATTAAAATAAGCAGCCAGTATCCCTCCAAAAGGAGCAAAAATGGTAGCTATTACAAAAGAACTAGAAAGTATCTTTCCAATATTATACACAGTACTTTCTTGCTGCTGTATTGTTGTAATCGAAACAGAAGCTATTGTAATTAATCCGCTCAAAATTGAATAACAAATTCCAAAAAATATCCAATTTTCTACTATTCCGCTTGCCATAATGACAAGTGGGATAGTTGCCATTGATATATTCATTAAGATAAAGGTATCCTTCTTATTCAAAAAAGTAGAAAGAAGGGTTACTGCTATCAAACTACCAAATCCAGCAATGGAGTAAACAATCCCAACAAGACTATTTGATAATTTTAATTGATCCTGTAAATAATAAATAATCGTTGCATTGAAGCCTAGCATAGCGATATTCACAACAATAGTAAAGAGTAAAGAAATCCTCAACTTAATATTTGTAAAGTTCTCTTTAAAACCTACAAAAATTTCTTTTATATCATCATTACCATTCTCCTTGTGTTCTTGATCTGGAATATATGAAATTAGTATTGAAAGAAATAACAATAAGAAAGAAGCACTATTTATAAAAAAATACTATTAATATTAAACTTTAACATTAATACCCCTGCTAGAGCTGGAGAAATTAATTTTGAAATAGTTCGTACACCTTGAAATTGAGAATTATATTTTTGTAATTCTTCCTTCTCAAATAAAGCAGGAGTAATGACTGAGAATCCTGTTTGAAAAAGTGTCGAAAATAAAGGTATCAAAAAAATGCAATAACATAGTAAAAAAATATAGAAACTGAATATTTAGATAATATTGGTATTACACTACATAATAATGCAGGTATTAATGTAGACCATAATAGTATTTTTTTCTTATTGAAATTATCTAATAAGTAACCCATAACGAATCCCAACAAGAATTGAGGTAACAATTCAATAATCACCATTCCTCCCATTGCAAAAGACGAATGAAATTCTTGGTAAATTAAGATTGGAAAAGCAATTTTCTGAAATCTATCTCCAACATTTGATATAAACTCACCAAAAGTAATTGTATAAAACGTTTTCTTATTAATATCCAAAATGTCCCTTCTTTCTAGTTAAACCACGATGAATATCACTTTTTATTAAATCGGTAAGACTTATTCCAAACCTCTTTGCAAGAGTTGGTACCTCACTATTTTCACTTAAACCATACATAGTTTCTAACTCAATGAAATATACATCCTCACCAGATACTCTAAAATCAAGATAAAGGTATCCTTCTTATTCAAAAAGTAGAAAGAAAGGTTACTGCTATCAAACTTCCAAATTCAGCAATTGAGTAAACAATCCCAACAAGACTATTCGATAATTTCAATTACGTCCATTTTTTTCTCTCATTAATTGGACATAGCCCTTTGTTTCTATTTTTGAATTTAAAAACGAGAACTCTCCACACATTTTATCATAAAAAAATTATTATAATCTTCTTTTGAAAAAAATCTCCTAAAATCTCTATCTCAAGATAAAATCCAAGACCATCAATCTTATCTAGATTAATCGTTTTATTTTTCTAATTCATCATGATAAGTCTTTCTATGTTTTACTTATTGTGAAAATATTTGAAAATCCATCTTGCAAGATATTTCTTACAAATTCTAATTTTTTTCAGATTCTAACTCTATTTCACTTTCACTCCACATTCCTTGTTTTTATCGTATCTTTTCTTGTGAAAACACATGCTTTATTATCAGCTTCTTGACGAATTCTGTAGATAAAGCTACCTACCTCATCATTTTCAAATTCTCTTCCTTTTATTTTAAAATATTCATCAACTTGCTTATTTTTCACTCTTAAATTTATAAGATTTTTCTAAATATGAAATAGCATTATTATAATCTCTCTCATTGTTTAGTTCAAATCTAACTTCTAATTCATTCATTAATTTTACCTCTCAATTCTTCAAAGGCTGAAGTCTCTTTACATTCACTCAGTCTATAGTAAGTTTCTGGTGATGTTTTATGGACACAAAGCCTGATATTTTCTTGCACTCATTGTAGCACTTCAATATAATACTGTCAAGAATTTCGATAATATTTTTTTATTTATTTTAATTAAATACATATTTGTATTATTTTGGATTGAAAAAACGATGCTTAATTGAACATCGTCTTTACTATTCTGTTATATCTGCAATGTAATGCTCGATTTTTAGAGCCATTGACATATTGTCCTCAAGCTTATACAGGAAATAAGCCGTTTCAAAGTAATCTTTTACTGCAACTTTAGAAGAAAAATTCTTACTGACATTTCCCATCAATAAATACAAATCAGCCAAAAGATACGTTGTTCTATACGTCTTACATTGCTTTATCGTATCTGTGATTTTAGTAATAGCCTCTTCAGTATTATTCTGCAACCATAGATAGCGACAAACATTATAATTAAATTTAATAGAAAGGTTTAATTCTTCGATTGTGTTTAACTGGAGTTGATTTACTTGATACTCTAACTTTTCTCGAATTTCATTAAAACTCTCTAAATCTTCAATATCATAATAAAAATTGAATAGAGTATTTGAAACTTGAAGGTAGATCAAGTCAGATACACTTAACTGAGACAGTACCTTCTCCAATCTTGCCACAGCCTCCTCTTTTTGCCTGTAGAAATAAAAATCTATAAGAGATTTTATCCACTCCATATAAAACTTATCTACTAGAGACAAGCGATGTACCTTTACACTCTCTAATTCATATATATATTTCAAAGACTCATAATTTCGATTGGTGATAAATGTCTGGGCTAACTTCTTAAACTCTGATAGTTCATCAATCTCTTCTACAATCTGCTCATTAAAAAAATAATCTATACTAACTTTTAACTTCTTAGACAGAGCATATAAAAAGTCTGCTCCTGGAGTAAATTCTCCATTTTCTAATCGACTAATCTGTCCCTGTTTACATATCCCCTCAGCCAATTCTCGCTGAGACATTTTTAATTCTTTTCGTCTATTTTTTAATCTTGTTGCTAATAATGTGCCCACGTTTGCATTTTCCTTTTCTATTCGATTCCAATTTCAATTGTAACATGATTAAATTTTTAAATACAAATTAATAAAACAAAAGATACAAATTATATATAATCAATGACTAGATAGGTTATTTTTGAAAACCTAGCCCTTCTTCTTTTGAGATTTTCTTACTCAAACGATTGATAAACTTATTCACTTGAAATGGATTAGATATCAGACTATCATGTTTAGATTTTGCTATTGATAGATTTAACAAACCAGAAATAGTCTTGTACAACATATCAAATTCAGAGGAATAATAACGATTTTCCCCATTTTTTACGCTCTCTAGTTCATAACAATCAATTCATCTGGTCACAAACCTTAGTCCAAAAAATCCACACCAAATCTTTTTGAAAGCTGTTTAAAGCTTTGTACTTGCTTTCTGAGTTCATAGAGCTGAACCTTAACCTCATTTGTCCAATTCCATAATAAAAATAAGGACATTCTAATAAAGGAAGTCCTTATTTTTTAACTAATAGATGTCAAAGTTACTTTGCTGATCCACTTTATTCTGTAATCATTGAGCAAAATTTGGTCAAAAAAATTAAAAATACTAAATTATTTTTAAAAATGAAATTGTGGAAAAAGCCATTAAATAAACACTTTGAATTTTCTTTGTCTTTCTTTACATTTCTAAAAATGCCCCCTGCAGGAATCGAACCTGCAACTACTCCTTAGGAGGGAGTTGTTATATCCATTGAACTAAGGGAGCTAGATAAAAACTCTGCTGAAAAAGCAGAGTTTTTTAGTCGAATTAACGACGGATTTCTTTGATACGAGCTGCTTTACCTTGAAGAGCACGCAAGTAGTACAATTTCGCACGACGTACTTTACCGTAACGAACAACTTCGATTTTTTCAACACGTGGAGTGTGGATTGGGAAGATACGCTCAACACCTACACCGTTAGAGATTTTACGAACTGTGTAGTTTTCTGAGATACCAGCACCTTTACGTGCAATAACAACACCTTCAAAAATCTGGATACGCTCACGGTTACCTTCGACAACTTTCGCGTGTACACGAACAGTGTCACCAGGACGGAATGATGGGATATCTGTACGAAGTTGACCTTCAGTCAAGCTTTGGATTAATGGATTCATTTTATTCTCCTATCTTTGTCAATCTTGAGGAACCTTCCTCAGCGGATAAACTGTATTTTTGTGCGTCCATTACACACAAGATACAGTTTACCAAATTTCCACAAAAAAGTAAAGAAATTTATAGCAGAATTCCTAAAAAAATCGCAACCAAACCACCTAGGTAGGTTAAGGCTAGGTAGCTATAAAATACCTTCTTATCACTTAACAGTCTTTGAAGTTCATCATTCAAGGTCGAAAAAGTTGTCAAACCTCCACAAAATCCAGTTGCTAGAATAGCATAGACTTCCTTAGACTCCACATGATTGTAGAATAATCCAATCAAAAAACAACCCAAAAGATTGGCTATTAGCGTTCCGAGTGGTAATTTAGAAGCTTGATTATAGCGAGAAAAGAAATAGCGCATTAAAGCTCCGAAACCACAAGCAATTGCAAGATAGACGATTACCATTTCTTCCTCCCTAAATAGTAAGCTAAAAGCAGTCCTCCACCGATGCTCAAAAGCAAATACAGGACTAAACTAAGATAACGCCCTGTATCCAGTAATTTCACAGCATCAAGCATTAGACTAGAAAAGGTTGTTAAACCTCCACAAAAACCCGTCCCCAGTGCTAAAACCAAGCCTTTACTAGTACCCTTATAGACCAGATAGCCTTTTACCAGATAAACCAAGCAGAAAATTCCCAGATAGTTGACAAAGAGAGTGCCCCAAGGAAAGTCAGGACTGGCTGGTAACCAAGTAGAAACTAGATAGCGGACAAATCCGCCCACCATGGCAGCTAGAAATTCCTAGCGGATAAAATTGTTCTTTTTTCATTTGATATTCTTATCCTGATAATCACGCGAACGTTTGAGTATGTCAGAAAAAGTCGCAACAATAGTCTCCTGATAGCGCTTATCCTCTACACGACTTCTAACCTTTTCAAAAATAACCGCTTCTCTCTTAGTATCTAAAATCGGTTTACCTGAAGCTTTCTTATAGGCAACTACCCCCTCAACCAAATGCATTCGTTCTTCTAAGAGCTTGACAATTTGGTCGTCGATTTGATCAATTTCTTGACGAATACTATCTAAATCCATACAGTCTCCTCCTTTATTTGAATTATTGTATCAAAAAGCCACCAAATAGGCTAGTAAAATCCCAACTCTCGATAAGAAAAATGCACTGATTGATTGCATCAGCGCACGTTTACGATTATCCTACTTTAGCAGCCAATTCTTCTGCGAATTGTTCCAAGCGTTCGATGTCTTCTTCTTCAGCAGAAAGATCAACTTTAACACACTCTGAACCTTTTTCTGCTCCTGTTGACACAAAGACACGGTCAAAGTCATCAACAGCCTTACAGAATTCATCGTAGAAGGTATCTCCTGAGCCGACCACTCCATAGATTTTGCCATTCAAGTTGAGGTCTGCTAAGTCTTCGTAGAAGTCCATCATCTCATCTGGCAATTCACCATCACCGTAAGTATAGGTCGCAACGATAGCGATGTCTGCTTCCAAGAAGTCTGAAGCGTCAACAGTTGTACATTCGTCAACATCGACATCCAAGCCCAATTCACGTAATTTGTCTGCTACAATATCTGCAATTTCTTCGGTATTACCGGTCATACTGGCAAATACAATTTTTGCTAATGCCATATCGTCCTCCTCAATTTATCTTTCTCCATTATATCACATCTTTTTCATTTTAAAAATAAAAATTCTTGTGCTACAATGAAATGAGAAAGAATTGAGGTTATTTATGGAAATTTGCCATCAAATTTTAGAAAAAATTAAAGAATACGACACGATTATCATTCACCGTCATATGAAACCAGATCCTGATGCCTTGGGAAGTCAGGTGGGATTGAAAGTCCTGCTGGAACATCATTTCCCAGAAAAAACCATCAAAGCAGTTGGTTTTGATGAACCAACTCTTACTTGGATGGCTGAGATGGATCTTGTTGAAGATAGTGCCTACCAAGGCGCCCTTGTCATCGTTTGTGATACGGCGAATACTGCTCGTATCGATGATAAGCGCTATCGTCAAGGTGATTTTCTCATTAAGATTGACCACCATCCAAATGATGATGTATACGGTGACCTATCTTGGGTCGATACTAATTCTAGCAGTGCTAGCGAGATGATTACCCTATTTTCCCAAACGACCCAACTTGCCTTGTCTGATCGTGCTGCTGAGTTGCTCTTTGCAGGAATTATTGGTGATACAGGTCGCTTCCTCTACCCTTCTACCACTGCACGGACTCTTCGACTGGCTGCTTATCTGAGAGAACATAACTTTGACTTTGCGTCTCTCACTCGTAAAATGGACACTATGAGCTATAAAATTGCTAAACTTCAAGGCTACATCTACGACCATCTGGAAGTGGATGAAAATGGTGCAGCTCGCGTTATCCTGAGTCAAGAAGTCTTGAAACAATTCAATGTTACCGATGCTGAAACTGCAGCCATTGTCGGTGCACCTGGACGCATTGACAGTGTCAACCTCTGGGGAATTTTTGTGGAACAGGCTGATGGTCACTACCGTGTTCGCTTACGCAGTAAAATCCATCCTATCAATGAAATTGCCAAGGAACATGATGGAGGAGGCCACCCCCTAGCAAGTGGTGCCAATTCCTATAGCCTAGAGGAAAACGAAATCATCTACCAAAAGTTAAAAAACTTACTTAAAAACTGATAAAATACTTGCCAAACTTTTCAGAATCTGATAGACTAGTATGGTAACAATCTATGGCTCGCAAAGAGACCATGGCAGAAAGGAAATATTGCAAAATGAAAAAAGATATCCATCCAGAATATCGCCCAGTTGTCTTCATGGACACAACTACTGGTTACCAATTCCTTAGCGGTTCAACAAAACGCTCTAACGAAACAGTTGAGTTCGAAGGTGAAACTTACCCATTGATCCGTGTGGAAATTTCATCAGACTCACACCCATTCTACACTGGACGTCAAAAGTTCACTCAAGCAGATGGACGCGTGGATCGTTTCAACAAAAAATACGGTCTCAAATAATGATAAAAAAGAACAGTTTCAACTGTTCTTTTTTGTTTCTTAAAATTAACTGCTATTTTCATGTTCCAGCCTCAAAAAAACTTTGCACTTAGCTAGCCACACAATGGTTTCCAGAGTACAAAGTTTTTTTATTTGACAAGGTTTAGTCTTCCTTATCTTGATTTTCAGTTCCTTACCAATAAAAAACTAAGCCTAGGACAATCTCCAAAGCTTAGTTTGATGTAGTTTTTTAATTTCCAGCGTAATATTTTTGAATTACTTTAATAATACCTTCAACCAACTTATCTTGGTATTGTTCACTACGGATTCGTTGGTTTTCTTCTGGATTATCCATATAACCCAACTCTAGTAACACAGCAGGTTTCGCAGTCTCACGAAGAACAGCGAAGGTGGCTTGCAAAAGTCCAGCATCTCTAGCTCCTGTCTCGGCCAAGAGAGATGAATGAAGATCTGCGGCCAAACGATTACTTTCACTCATACGGTCTGGATTATTGTGCCAGTATTGGTTAATCTTGCTCGGGTAACCCGCTTCTTCCTTATAAGAATAAGTCTGTATTCCCAGATTCAGCGTTGTGTCATTCCCAGTAGCGTTAAAATGAATACTAATAAAGAAGTCTGCATTCGTCTTATTTGCCATACGAGAACGCTCTGTCACAAAGTCAACATCCACATCACTATCTCGAGATGTGAGAACTGTATAGCCCAGTTCCTCTAGACGTTTCCTTAATTTACGAGAGACCTGTAAGTTCAAATCTTTTTCAGCTATTCCATAATAGTAAGCGCCCGAATCACGCCCACCATGCCCAGGATCTAGGAAGATTGTTTTACTATAGTGCTCCTTTTCAAATCCTTTTGGAAGTTCTTGAACCCATTTACCATTATCTTTGAAAAAATGGCTGCTTCCATTAATAGTATAAGTTCCAGTTACATAAACGCCATCTTCTTTAAGATAATACCAAGCTTTGTAATCCTGATCATAAATCCACTCTTTGTGAGCCATGTAGCCACCAGATTTTAGATAGTAAGAGCCAATCCATTGCTGTTCAGCATAGCGTCCGCCTGACTTGAGATAAAACCAGCTAGAGTAGTTAGGATCGTACACCCATTCTTTATCTGCCATAGCCCCACTGGATTTCAGGTAATAATTTCCCTTCCAAGTATTAGCCATCATGGCACCATTTTGATCAAATGCATACCATTTACCATTGATTTGACTCCATTGGTTGGACAGATATTTTCCTGAGCCATTGGCGTAGTACCACTTGTTAGCCATCTGATACCAGCTATTTTCAAGTAAGTAACCATTCTTATCAAATAGGTAGCCCTCATAAAGAGTATCTGTAAATTTGACACCCGTTTGACTATAATAAGTCCACTTCCCATCTTCTTTTACCCAACCAGTTTGTAGCTTAGACTCAGCAGGAAGAGTTGGCTTTGTCTCCTGCTCACTCGAACTAGGGCTCGGGCTCGTTGGCTGGATTTCTGTAGTTGCTTGAGAAACATTTACAGAGCTAGTAGTTGAACTACTGATAGAATTTAATAGAGTGGCTAGCATCATTATCTAGAACTGTTTAACTAGTGAATCCAAAAAGATCTAGATCTAGATCTAGATCAAGAATCATAAATTTCTTATATGACTTTATTTATAACATTTCTAGGGGAATGGAATCCCTGTGTTATTGAGTTCTTTAACTTCCTTGATGAAGGAGTTTTTTAAGGATAAAATTTCATTTTCTGGAAATAAGACTTTCATGGTATCAAGATGTTGGATAATATGATGTCCTAGTTTTAACCCCTCTGTTTTATTTTGTCTCAGAAGATTATACACCTCATACATCTTGATAGTCATAAAAGGATATAGAGGTAAATAGTAACCAGTATGAAGAAAAATTCTGCAATACTTTATGCGATACAATTCAATTTTATCTATCAATTGTTGTGCCAAATCATAATAAGCATTTTCAGAATAGTATTTAACAATTGTTCGAAGTACATCTACCAACATATGGGTTTGATTTGTAGCTAAAGGAAGGCTACTTGTAAGAATTTCAAAAACTTCTTTTTCTTTTTGTTGATACATTTCAAGAGGAAAATCAAATACAGTGCCTAAGCGTTGAAATACATGAAAATCGAAAGGTAACCAGTAATCCATAGAAAACAACTGTTCTTTTAGTTGTTCAAGAATTTCCCAATCCTCTTCAGTTAGCATTTTTTCAGTAGATATGAGAGTTAGTAAATGAAGAAAGTTTCTAACATAAGGATTTTCATCATCTTTGACTGTATCTTTCGCATCATCAGACTCCAAAGTTCGATCATTTTTATGTTCGACTAATTTGGTTGTCTCTTCATTTTGCATAGAAACCACAAGGATGATATCTTCATTAGAAACAATATTCAGATTTTCAAAGATTTTAAAGAAAGTATCTGTTTTAATCATAGCTTCGCCCTTTTCAAACTTACTTAGATTATTAGGGCTAATCGCTGTGCCAGCTACTTGTTTTAAGGTAAATCCTCTTTCTTCTCTCATCTTTTTAAGCGCGGGACCGAAATTTGTAGACATAACTTTCTCCCTTATTTTATTTTAACTTCACTTTTACATTATACACTAATCATAAGCAAATAGGAGAAAAACTACGAAAACGTTCTATTTCACCTTGATTTTGGGTTGTTATATAGAAAAAAACGTATTTTTTTCGTAGTTTTTTTAAATTTAATAAAGTTTCTTAGTATACTAGATGTAAATTATTATAAAGGAGATGGTAAAACTCGCCTATCATAAAAACATTTACAAGAAAAATCAATAGGAGACAAAATGAACAAACAAACTAAAAAATTCACACTCGCGACTATCTCAGCTCTATCGCTTCTCAGTGTCGGAATGCTCGCGGCTAATCAAGTATCAGCTAGCGAGAATATCGTATTAGGACGCGACTCACACGGATCAGACATCAATCCAAATTCTGGACCTTTTACTGCGGACAGCCTACGAGTCGTAGGTATTAAAGGAACGTTTGCAACCCCGGATAAACAAGCGATTGTAGACCGAGTCAATGAAATTCGCAAGAAGCTTATGAGCAGGGAATCGTCAATCGCTATGTCCCAGTAAAATGGTCGAATAGCCTTGAGCAAGCTTCACTTCGTAGAGCGGCGGAAGCAACAATGTCCAAAGCTCATCATCGTATGACGGGCGAGGAATTGTACGGTGGAATATATTCTGATAATTTTGCTCATCTAGCTGGTAACTTAGCTTATGGTAGCAAAACTCCACTAGAAGCCATAGAAGATTTTTATTCAGAAAAACAAGATTTGAAATCAGGTTCAGGCGAGACAGGTCACTATACTCACATGATTGACCCTAGATGGACAACTGTCGCAATGTCGACCTTCACTAAAGATAAGTCATCTTGGCAGACGACATCACAGCTGTTTGCTGAAAACACTGGAGATTCTGACTCATTAGTTGGAAACTACGGATCGTCAATCGTCTATACTGAAGCTTTGAATGACAAGTTATCCGATTTCGCACTAGAGAGTAACGTTCAAATCAAGCCGGGCTCATCAAAAACAATTTATTTGACAGCTAAGTCTACTCAATCTAGAGAAATTTCTTCGATTGATTCGACAGTCATCATTCCTACAAATCGTGACTGGTCAAGTAGTGACACTTCCGTCGCAATAATTGACCGAGACGGAAACATTACTGCTCGCAAATCAGGTACTACGACTATCACAGTTACATCAGACGGTAAAACGTATTCTACAACTGTAACAGTATCAGCTAATGCTTCTGACCAAACTTCTAATTCTAGAGTTGATACAAATCCTCAAACTTGGACAAACGATCCAAACGAATATTTAGCTCGAGTCCGTCAAAGCTTCGTCGGTGGTAGCGGAAACTCTGGTTCATCTTCATGGATTCGCTCTGGCTCTCGTTGGTGGTTCAAACACTCCGACGGTTCCTATACGACTAATGACTGGGAAAAAATCGACGGAGTCTGGTATCACTTCGACAATTCTGGTTGGATGCAAACTGGCTGGTTAAAAGACAACGGCATGTGGTACTATCTCGACGGTTCAGGCGCTATGAAGACTGGTTGGCTCAAAGATAACAGTAGCTGGTATTATCTTGATAACTCAGGTGCTATGAAAACTGGTTGGATGAAGGTATCTGGCAAATGGTACTATGCCTATAGCTCTGGAGCACTTGCAATCAATACGACGACCCCTGATGGCTATCGTGTCAATTACAATGGTGAGTGGGTATAGGATAAGATTATAAAAAGAAAAGGAAAACAAAAATTATGAAAAAAATCGTTTTAACTACTACAGCAGTTTTATCACTTGTAGCAACAGGAGCTACAATTTCAAGTGTCAATGCTGCAGACATTCCAATGGTCAAAGTATGGTCTCCAGCAGCCAATGCCTATGTTGAAATCCCTGCTACTGGCTATCGTGATACAGATTTAGTCGCAACAGATGTGACGCTTGTAGAAAAAAGAAAAGCACAACTCGGAGCATTTTCTAAAGGTAATAGTGAATTTATAACGGTTGATTATGTAGACAAAGCTTATAGACAAGAATTTTCTAAGCAATTTGCAAGTTTTGAATCCAATGGTATCGCCACATTCAACGGTAAAACGATTGCCTTTAAAGCAACAGACTATGGTATCTATACCATGAAGTTTGAATTAAATGGTACTCTCTATAAGTTAACTGCTGATGTCAGAGAAAATCTAGGAAAAGGGGGACCTTTTTACACTTATGTGACCAAACTAGAAGTATTATCAAATAATCAAGCAAATACTATCTTGAATACGAGTACTGAAAAACAAATAGAAGCAACAATTACAAAGGTTGAAATTGATTATTTTGGACTTAGCTTCGAAGGAAAAATTTCAGAGCCACTACAACACGGAGGAGATAAAGCCGCCAAAGGAAATATTACTTTAATTGATAAGGATAGTGGAAAAGTTGTGTATCAAAGTCATAATGCGGTAATTTTTAGTGGTTTAACTAAAGACGTCAGCGACCAATTTCTTCTACCTCTAATTTATAGCAATCAATTTAAAGGTGATATTTTTGTTTCAAAACAGTTTCCTGCTGGAACATATATCTTGGAGATGTCTGGGGAAGCTGGTTCACCTTATGATCACTTAACTGATACAAGAAAACGTGTCTTTAAAGTTAGAAAAGAGGTGACTATCGGAAATCCTTCGACAAATTCAAATACCAACACGACTACTCAATCTGATTCAAATTCTAATTTTTCAGGCAGTTGGGTGCAATCTGGTTCTCGCTGGTGGTATAAGCACGCCGATGGCTCTTACAAAACTAACGGCTGGGAAAAAATCAATGGTGTTTGGTACCGTTTTGACAACTCTGGCTGGATGCAAACAGGTTGGGTGAAAGACGGTAGCTGGTACTATCTCGAAGGTTCAGGAGCTATGAAGACTGGTTGGCTCAAAGATAACGGTAGCTGGTACTACCTTCAAGATTCAGGAGCTATGAAAACAGGCTGGATGAAAGTATCTGGAAAATGGTACTATGCCTATAGCTCTGGTGCACTCGCAATCAACACGACGACCCCTGATGGCTATCGTGTCAATTACAACGGTGAGTGGGTTTAACATACAATAGGAATAGATTAAGGAGACAATCATATGAACAAAGTTATAAAAATTGAAGATGAAACAGTTTATGTTGGAAAAGGTGATAATGGCCAATTTACTGCAATTTCAAGAAAAAGTTTTGGTTTCGAACCACAAGTAGGTGATTACGTAGAATTTTATCAAAACGGTGATGAGTATATTGTTTCAAAAATAGATAGCAGTTCTCCAGTTAACTCTACTCAACATTCAAATGGAGTGAGTGATAAATCTAAACTGGCTGCAGCCTTATTTGCCCTATTTTTAGGAGCGTTTGGTGCCTACGATTTTTATATTGGAAATGCTAAGCAAGGATACAAGCGTATCGGCATAACTCTGTTAGCAATCATTCCTATTTTATGGCCATTTGTTTTACTTGCAAATGCTATTTGGAATATTATGATTACTATTCAAGTTTTAACGTCCAAAACTGGTAGTAAATGGCATCAAGATGCCCAAGGCTTAGAATTACAAGATTAAATATATGAAAATTATTTCTATTCAGTATTAGTATTTTAGCTATCTCTATTTTAACGGCTTGCCAACATCAGAGTGAAAACACTTCTTCAGCAAGTTCTGAAGCGACTGCTTCCAGTACTAGTTCAACTTCTTCCACATCGGAAGAGAAGAAACCTGATTACACCCTATATAATCCTGTCCTTAAAGCATATGCCAAAGTATTAGATGGTTCGTCAACTTCACATACAGAGCTCAATTCAAAAGCAAACTTAAAAAGTACTTATCCTAACGAATATTCTGGATTACAGTATAGCTTGTATGATTTAGACCAAGACGGTACAGACGAACTTTTGATTGCCCTAAAAACGTATTCTAACTATTACGATTTATTAGATATTCGAACTCTTAAAAATGGTGAAGTTATTCGACTGACCAATTCAGAAAACAATCTGGACTTTATTGGAGAGCGAGTACATTTTAATCCTTTAGAAAATGGTTATTTTCAATTATCTACCCGAGTATCTACTAATCAAATCCAACTTAAACTATACAAGTTAAATCAGGATGGAACACGGTTAGAACTAGTCATTGAATCAGATACAGAAGAGGGACTGGGGACAAAACCACCTTACCTTGACATAAGATCTTTCTCTTGGAAATCTGTGACAAGTCTCATAAACGGAGAAACAACCCTTCCGTCAGAAAGTAAAGGGATGGATATTTCTGCAATTCAAAATGGAGATTTTTCTAGTGTCGCAGGAACTTGGAAGAATCGTACAGGTATTGAATTTACTTTCGACAAAAATGGTTTAGTAAGTGATAAGTCCAAAATTTCAATTGAACATGCTAAAGAAATTGACCACTATCTTAAGGCAAATTCTATTTCTAAAGATGGAGGTGCTGGTGCAGCTATTGCCTTTTTACCAGCAGGAATTCCTATAACCATGTCTGTCACCTCTTCTGCAGATAATGGCTATACCGACTCATCTGATATCACACAAGACCGCTTATGGTTTGGACACCAACTTATCAATGGACATACTGACGGATTTTTCTACAAGGTAGAATAGTGCTGGTAAATCCTTAAAGTAGCCATCAAATATCTAGTAACTATATAGGATAAATATTCTTATTTTTCTTAGAATATCTATCCTATATTTTTTTATTTCCTCTAGATTCTTTTCGATGTTAGATGAATTCACTCAGAAAAAGATTAGACTTTTTAACCTCAAAAATTGATAAAATAGGAAAGAAAATAAGATAAAAAGGAAACTGTAAATTACCATGATGAACATGCAAAACATGATGCGTCAAGCACAAAAACTTCAAAAACAGATGGAACAAAGCCAAGCAGAACTTGCTGCTATGCAATTTATTGGCAAATCTGCTCAAGATCTTGTCCAAGCGACCTTAACTGGTGACAAAAAAGTTGTCAGCATTGACTTCAATCCAGCTGTCGTTGACCCAGAAGACCTTGAAACTCTTTCTGATATGACTGTTCAAGCCATCAACTCAGCTCTTGAACAAATCGATGAAACGACCAAGAAAAAACTAGGTGCTTTCGCTGGAAAATTGCCATTCTAAGCATAAGAAAAAACAAGCATTCAAGAGAATACTTGCCTATCGTGGGAGGAACAACTGTTCCTCTTTTTGCTTACTAAAAATTAAAGAATTCCATTGCCTGTTTGAACAGTAAATCCGTATACTCTGGGTCTTCTTGGGCAATGGTAACTTGTTCTTGAATCATTTCCAAGTCATCTGTTATCATGCCATCAGCTCCCAAATGAACTGATTTATCGAAGGACTCTGAACTATTGATGGTCCAAACGTACAATTTCTGATCGGTATTCCAAAGCTTGTTGACAAAGTTTTCATCTAAAGTTGAATACTCCATGGTATAACCTGTAGCCTTGGTTCTTGGAAAAATACTATTATAAGGTAGGATGAAATAGACTGGAATTTGAGAATCGTAGGCTAAAACCTGGTCAATCACATGGTAGTCCAAAGATTGCATTTGGTGACCATTCTGCTTAAGAACCGTTCCATATTTTTCCATAAAGCGTTTCATCATATCTGGACTATCTTTTCGACTGGTTTTAATTTCAATGAGGAGTTTCTGATGCAATTCATTGGCTTTGTTAAGATAATCATCAAAACTAGACACCTTGGTATGATAGCCGTTTTCCGAAATATCGAGTTTGGTCAATTCCTCCAAGGTTAGATCCTGAGGCTTGGCATTAACTCCTGTCAAATTCTTAATATTGGCATCATGCATCATGACAAACTGGCCATCTTTTGTTTCCTGAACATCCGTCTCAACAAAGTCTGGACCTAGTTGGGCTGTCTTCTCTAGCGATTGGACTGTATTCTGTACACCGTTCCTATTGGATACTCCTCTGTGAGAAATAACTAAAGGTTTATTGGCAACTGGCGCTTCCAAATAAACATAACCCTCAAGAGCGAAAAAGATACCTGCACAGCCCATCACTCCCCATCTCATCCAGTGGTCTTTCTTTCTCCTTGGTGTGATTTCTAGCTCTTCTCCTGTCAAAAAGGAAACAAACTTAATAAGGAAATAGGTCAAGGCCATATAGTGGAAATTCTTAATCAAGACAAAGTTGATAATTCCCAGTACAAGAGATTCCTTATGGGTCACTCCATCCATCAGTGCCTGACTTGCTAAGATTGGAATCAAGAAAAGAATGAAATAGATATGTTTTGATAATAATCCAGAGCAAGTTCCAAATATAAAACCAGGATTGCCTTTTGGTCTTCTCTAGACTGTATCTGACTGCCTCTTTGACTGTTTTCTTCTCAAATAAAAGCTGAGATAGGGCAAACATGAAACGCACTGAAATGTAAAACAGAAGTAAAGCCAGAATAGTAACCACTATACCTACTAGCCAATACTTGTCTTCCACATAATCAACGATAAAATCCGGAATGACAATTTTATTGAGGTAATAAATCTTTAAAATCTTTCGAATCAATGGAAAGAGCATCATGACATAAAAGAAAATAAAGGCTATCTTGGAAAGCGTCACTTGCTTCATAAACAAGAAACTTTGGCGAAAGACCTTACGACTGTACTCCAGCAAGGTCCTTTTTTCATGGCATAATAAATGCCGAGCACCAATAAAGAGAAGTCCTATCTGATAATAGGCGACCAATAAATTAACAATTACCAGAACAAATAAAGCAAGACTAACAAAGGGAGAACCCTTTATAATAGCAAAAATATTGTTGTAGGAAAGAAAGAGATAGCCTGTCTGACGGAGCAAAAGTCCAGCAACCCAAGAATTGAGAGGTAACCAGACAAACTCAATCATCATGAAAGTCAAGAAAAAGAGAAAGAGTATTTTATCTAGATTAAAGTAGATTTTCCTAAAACCTAGATTTTTAGGTTTTTCAGGTTTCATAGGCACTCCTAGTCAAATAATTGAGACAAGTCCAAGCCTCCAAAAGGATTGTTTGAAAGACTACTTTCTGTCTCTAACAATTCTCTAGCTTGGTCTGACTCTAGAAAGGACTCGTAAACACGCGCCGTCATCCGTGCATCCTCCAAGCTATTGTGGGATTGACCTTGAAATCCGAGAAATGAGGCAACAGTTTGCAATTTTAGATTGGCAATACCATGTAAATCTGAACTCCGACGTTCAAAAGCTTCATCATACAGATCCACCTTATACTGCTGGCTGTAGTCTAAACCATGGTCCTCTAAAATAGGTAGATCACTTTTAGCAGCATTGTATCCAACCATGGGTAAAGAACCCACAAACTCTTGGAATTCTTTTATGACTTCCTCCACTGGAGGAGCATCTTTTAAGGTTTCAGCCGTAATGCCTGTCAATCCATTGATAAAACTTTTTAGAGGCACACTGGTATGAACATAGGAATCATAGACGTCGATTTCCTGACCATCTCTAAAACGCACTGCCGATACTTGGATCAAGTGTGTTTGCCCTTCATGCTGATTAAATTCTAAGTCAAAAGCAATGTAATCTTCTAATCGTTCCATTCTATACCTCTCTTCTACTGTTATTTTAATTGAGCAACTATATTATTTAGAAACAAAAGAAGCCATTAGGTTAGCATGTAACCTAAACAGCTCCTTGATTATCCTCCAAATAAACGAGCAAAAAAGCCTTTCTTAGTGGATTGGACTTCTTCTTTTGCTTGGTCCAGCTCTAGCTTAAGATTTTCTTGATCCTTCATGGCTTGAAGGGTCAATTGTTCCTGCTGATCCAGTTGTTTATCTTTCTCAGCAATCTGACGGTCTTTGATACGCATCTGCTCGTCTTTTTCTGATAACTGACGATCCTTGGCCTTTAATTGTTCATAGAGTCGGAGAATTTCTGCATTCTTCTCATCAACTAGAATCTCCATCAGTTCACGTTGCTTGACATCTTCACTGACAGGCTCATCTTCAAAAATCGTTTTTTTATAGATTTCTTCTAGCTTAATCAAGCCACTTCTGGTAACGACTGTTACCCCTTTATCGTTTTTATCTGTGTCTTCTTCTGGTAATTCTTTGACACGGTTATTGATTGCTTGGCGAGATAATCCTAAGACCTCTGCAATCTCACTGACGGTCATTTCAATACTCATAATATCCTCTGAAACGTTTTCTAGCTTTTCTTTACTTAAATCTTATCATAAGCTAGAAAAACTGTCAAATTTTCGCTTAATCTAAAGCCTTCAAAAAGGCTAATAAAACTTGGGCAGAGCGACGTCCAGCTTCAATAATAAACTCATCAAAAGAGATGTTTGCTTCATGGTTGGCATTGTCACTCATAGCACGGATAACTAAGACTGGAAGATTAAGGGCATGCGCTGCCTGAGCAATAGCTGCCCCCTCCATCTCAACGGCTAAAACTTCTGGGAAATGGGACTTAATCGCTTCTATCTTATCATTTCCTGCAACAAAACTATCTCCTGTAGCAATCAAACCAAGATGCCAGTTTTGCTCCAACTGAGATAAACTCTCTTGAATTTTAGCAACAAAGGTTTTATCTGATTCGAAATAAAGCGGTTGTTGCGCCATTTGTCCATAAGCATAGCCAAAAGCTGTGACATCCACGTCATGATAGGCTAATTTATCAGCAATCACAACATCCCCGACAGCAATACCTTCTGCTACTGCCCCAGCTGATCCCGTATTGATAATAGCATCCACTTGGAAATGATCCGCTAAAATCGCCACACTCATAGCAGACATGACCTTACCAATTCCACTTTCTACAAGAACGACTTCATGAGAGGCAAGGTTTCCTGTGTAATAGGTATTGCCTAAAACAACTTGTTCCTGGGCATTGTCTAAATGCTGGATTAGATAAGCCAGTTCTTCTGGCATAGCCGCAATAATTCCTATTTTCATTTCAATTCCTTTTCTATTACAAAAGTTTCATTGCTAAGACAAGCAAAATCAAGAGAAAGATGACTGCAAATAAGATTTTATTCAGTTTAGAATTGAAGACATTTCTCTTGGTATTTTCAATGCGACGGCTTTTATGAATAGACGGTTCGACCTGAATCTTCAAGGTTTCCTGACTAAAACCATGTTCCTTAGGATTGGCATAACCAAAACGGGAAGAAGAGGTTGGTAAAATCTTGGTCTCCTCATCGTCTAGCAAAGGGGGACCTGAAATTTTTTCGCCTCTATTAGCTCTTTCAATCATTTCATCCGTTAATAAAGGTTTACCCATACTGACCTCCTCTATTTTTTGTGCAATTCCCAGTATTGAACAGCCATAATTGTCTTGGCATCACAGATATGACCTGATTGGATTAATTCCTTGGCTTCTTCTAAGCTCACTTCAAGGACTTCCAAGGTCTCATCTTCATCCTGCGGACGCGGATTTTCCACCTTTTTCAAATCGCTTGCTAAATATAGTTTTAATTTTTCATTACAAAAGCCAATGGCTGAATAAAAATCGTACAAGAGTTCTAATTTGCCTGTATAGGCTGTTTCTTCCTCTAATTCACGAAGGGCTGCTGCGACAGGGTCTGTATTTTCTCCTACTTCCAGTTTTCCAGCTGGAATTTCGTAAGAGACAGCCTCGATAGCTTTGCGGTACTGCTTGACCAAGATGAGTTTTTGCTCGTCCGTTACTGCTAAAACACAGACAGCTCCATTGTGGAAAATCAAATCCCGTTGGGCAGTTCCTTTACCTTCTGGTAATTCAACCTGATCTTGGACCAGTTTAAAAATTGGCCCTTGATAGATTTCTTTTCGGCTAAGTGTTTTTTCTTCAAATTCCATGATAGGCTCCTACTGATTCTTAGGATGATGAGGAAGGCGAGTTGCATATTCGTCTTTATTGACCTGACGACCACGACCAATAGCAATCGCATCTGCTGGCACGTCTTTAGTAATAGTTGAACCAGCTCCAACGAGGGAATTGTCACCTAACTCAACTGGTGCAATAATGGTTGAATTTGAACCAACAAAGACATTGTTACCGATGACTGTCTTGTATTTGTTTTTGCCGTCATAGTTGACTGTAATGGTTCCTGCACCAAAATTAACGTTGCTTCCCACTTCACAGTTTCCGATATAAGTCAAATGACCAGCCTTAGTATTCTCGCCGATAGAAGAACCTTTCACCTCAACAAAGTTACCAATATGGACTTGGGCACCCAGACTTGAACCTGGACGAATGTGGGCATAAGGCCCAACAGTTACACCGTCTGCAATACTGCTTTCCTCAATCATAGAGTTGGTAATGATAGCTCCTGCTCCGATAGTGCTATCCACTACATACGTTCCATTTGTCAAAACAGTCTCAGCACCAATTTTCGTTTGCCCCTTCAAGGTAACATTGGCTTCGATGTGAACTTCAGGAGCAATCTCAACATCAATATCGATATAAGTTGCTTCTGGATTGACAAAGCTAACACCATTGACCATATGCTGATGATTGATGCGACGACGCATAACCGACTCAGCAGTCGCAAGTGCCACACGGTCATTTACCCCAAGACTTTCATCAAAATCTTTCAAAGTATAAGCACCAACTTTTTCACCAGCTTCACGGAAAATGCCAATGACATCTGTAATATAGTATTCGCCTTGAGCGTTATTGGTATTGATATTTTTCAAAGCCTCAAACAAACGCTCGTTGTCAAAGACATAAGTTCCAGTGTTGATTTCCTTGATTTGCTTTTCAAAATCTGTAGCATCCTTCTGCTCAACAATGCGAAGAACCTCAGCATTGTCATTACGAACAATTCGTCCATAGCCAAAAGGATTATCTGTTTCAGCAGTCAAGATAGTGGCCACATTTTTATGATTGATGTGGAAATCAATCAAGTTTTTCAAGCTTTCACCTGTGATTAAAGGAGTATCTCCTGCAATGACCAAGGTGTGACCTGACAAACCTTCTAAGATTGGCTCTGTCATCATAACCGCATGACCAGTTCCTAACTGTTCAGATTGAGTCACAAATTCTGTCTGTCCAGCCAAGACCTCTTCAACCAATTCTGCCTTATGTCCGACAACTGTTACTGTCTTTTCAGGTTGGATAGCTCCCACACTACGGAAAACATGTTCCAGCATTGAAATACCCGCAACCTTGTGCAAAACTTTTGGCAAATCAGATTTCATGCGAGTCCCTTTACCCGCTGCTAAAATAATGGCATAATTTGACATAATCTTCTCTTTTCTCTAGAAATTCCCTTTTATTATACCATATTTCAAATCATTCCGCGCCCTTGAATGAAAAAATGCTCTAAAGTCCTTTTCTTGGTAACTTCTCAAAGTAACTTCCACTTGCCTGACCAAAGTGGAAATTAGTCTAAAACGGATTTTTATGGTGGAATTAAGTGTGAGACGTTTGAGTTAGAAATGAGGCTCACTATGACAAAACATAAACACCTTACCCTTTCAGACCGTAATGATATCCAATTAGGCTTAGAGCGCGGTGAAACCTTCAAAGCTATTGGACAATCCATTCTAAAAGACCCGACCACTGTTTCCAAAGAAGTGAAGCGAAACAGACGAGTCCGAGAGTCTACATGCGATAACCTTCCTTGCCCTCTACTTGATAAGGCTCCCTTTGTCTGTAATGGATGCCCTAAAAGAAGACAAAATTGTGGCTATCAGAAAATCTTCTACCTCGCTAAACAAGCTCAAAAACAGTACGAACAAACTCTTGTTGAGGCTCGTGAAGGAACTCCCCTTAATTCCAAGACCTTCTGGGACATGGACAAAGTCATTTCTGAGGGTGTTAAAAAGGGACAACACATCTATCATATTCTCAAAACTCACAATCTTGATGTCAGCTCCTCAACTGTCTATCGACATATCCGAAAAAGGATACCTATCTATCGCTCCGATTGATCTTGCTAGAGCCGTTAAATTCAAAGAAAGACGGAAAAGTAAGCTACCTTCCATCCCTAAAGAAGCTAAAAAAGGCCGTTCCTATGAGGATTTCCAAAACTATTTAGTCCTTAATCAACTAGACTCTTGGCTGGAAATGGACACAGTTATGGGCAGGATGGGAGGTAAAGTCCTACTTACCTTCAACCTGTCTTTCTGTAACTTTATCTTCGCTAGGCTTCTGGATAATAAAACTGCCCTTGAGGTTAGCAAACACCTCTATGCCATCAAGAACACTCTTCATGAAGCTGATAAAGATTTCTTCCAACTCTTTCCTGTCATTCTTACCGATAATGGTGGAGAGTTTGCCAGGGTCGATGATATCGAAATGGATGTGCGAGGAGAGAGTAAACTCTTCTTTTGTGATCCTAATCGCTCTGACCAGAAAAGGGAGAATTGAGAAAAAAATCACACACTAATTCGTGACATTCTACCTAAGGGAACTTCTTTTGACAACTTAACTCAAGAGGACATCAATCTCGTTTGTTCTCATGTCAACAATGTCAAACGTCTTTGCTTTGAATGGAAGATCAGCCTATGAGCTCTTTGCCTTTACCTATGGAGAAGAGATTCCTAAAGCTTCTCGGTATTTCTAAAAATACCTGCAGAAGACGTCTGTCAGTCGTCTACATTACTCCAACATAAAATCTAAAAACTAACCAAAAACCCCATTCAAACGTCTCACACTAACTTCCACCATAGCGGAACTTAATCTGAAACGCTTTCAGATGAGGGGATTTTGTGCGCTCTTTTTTTCGATTCCCTTCGGCTACAAAAAAACGATGAAATCAAGCATGAGTAAAAACCAGTGGAACTTACCCTGACACGGATTTTTCACTGGTTTTTTTAGGATTTTTATCAGACTAACTTCCACTTGGATTAGCAGTGGAACTTAGTTTGGGAATTTAGCAAGTCCTTTTCTTAACCCATTTTTTGAGTATTTTTTTTGATTTTTTCCCATTTTTTAAGGTAAAATTATGAGATATGAGAAAGAAAATTAATCCGCTTATTTTATTTGGTTTTTTTGGGATTATGATTTTCATTTTAATCCTGAATCGTCCTCGTTTTGAGGACCATCCTGTAAAAACAAAGTCAAATATCGCGCAAGTAGAAACACAAGCGTTACATAATATAAATAAACCAGTAATTGATGTGTCTGGTTGGCAGCGTCCTGAGGAAATCAATTATGATACTCTCTCCCAAAACATTTCTGGAGTTATCGTTCGTGTCCATAGTGGCGCTCAGTCTACGAAAGAAAATGATGCTTCCTTTGTTAATGGGGTTGATAAGGCCTTTAAAACCCATATCACTGAGTTTAAAAAACGAAATGTACCCGTTGGGGTCTATGCCTATGTTGCTGGAAAAAGTGTCCAAGAAATGGAAAAGGCTGCCGAAGTATTCTATAACGCCTCTTCGCCTTACAGCCCAAGTTACTATTGGCTAGACGTGGAAGACAAAACCATGTCCAATATGAACGAGGGAGTTGAGGCCTTCCGAGCAAAACTAGAAGCGCTGGGTGCTAAAAACATCGGAATCTACGTTGGAGTCTACTTCATGGAAGAACATAGTATTGATACAGACAAGTTTACATCTGTTTGGATTCCTTCCTATGGTTCTGACTCAGGATTTTACGAGGCAACTCCAAAAACTGACTTAGATTACGACATCCACCAGTACACTTCTAAAGGAAAAATTGCTGGTTTTGACCACGATTTGGATATCAACGTCATCTCTTCCTTAAAAAATAAAGAAGAAACCTTTAGAAAACTCTTTTTAAAACCTTAAAAGCATTTGTTCAGCATTTGCTTTTTCTTTTTATTATAGATTGTGATACAATATAGTAAGGAGTTTTTGAAATTGAAATAGTTGGAGGAAGTATATGTTCTCATGGTTAGCACGCCTTATTAAAGGGATTGTGATTGCTCTTGGATTTATCTTACCGGGAATTTCTGGAGGGGTTCTAGCAGCAATCTTAGGAATTTATGAACGGATGATTGGCTTTCTGGCCCATCCCTTTAAAGACTTTAAAGAAAATGTTTTGTACTTTATTCCAGTTGCCATCGGTATGCTTCTGGGAATCGGCTTATTTTCCTACCCGATTGAATACCTGCTTGAAAATTATCAGGTCTTTGTCTTATGGAGCTTTGCAGGGGCTATCATTGGTACGGTTCCTAGCCTCCTCAAAGAATCAACTCGAGAATCTGACCGAGACAAGATTGATTTGGCTTGGTTCTGGGCAACCTTTATTATTTCTGGACTAGGTCTCTACGCCTTAAATTTTGTTGTTGGAACCTTAAGTGCCAGCTTTCTTAACTTCGTCCTAGCAGGTGCACTACTGGCTCTTGGTGTATTGGTTCCTGGCCTCAGCCCATCAAACCTACTTTTGATTTTGGGCCTCTATGCTCCTATGTTGACTGGTTTTAAAACCTTTGACCTCTTGGGAACCTTCTTCCCGATTGGAATCGGTGCAGGTGCAACTCTTATCATTTTTTCAAAATTGATGGATTATGCCTTAAACAACTACCACTCACGTGTCTATCATTTCATCATCGGAATCGTCCTATCGAGTACTCTTTTAATTTTGATTCCAAATGCAGGAAACGCTGAAAGTATCCAATACACAGGACTTTCACTTGTTGGGTATGTCATCATCGCTTTCTTCTTTGCACTGGGAATCTGGCTTGGTATTTGGATGAGCCAATTGGAGGATAAGTATAAATAATGGCAAAAAAAGTTAAAATCAAAAAAACATTGGTGGAACAAATCCTGTCTAAAGCAGGTGTCCCACATCAGGGGATTCAAATCAATGCCTTGGAAGGAGAACTTCCTCAAGATTTTGAACGAGATCAAATTTTCAAAACCTTGGCTCTTTTGGGAGATAAGACAGGACCGATTATCGGAATTGTACCTATCACTCAACACCTGTCTGAAAAGAAACTAGCCAAAATTTCTGGTAATAAAAAAGTGAGTATGATTCCACAAAAGGACTTAGAAAAAACAACAGGATACATTCACGGAGCTAATAATCCTATCGGTATTCGTCAGAAACACAATTATCCCATTTTTATCGATAAAATCGCTCTAGACTTGGATCAAATGATTGTCTCTGCAGGCGAAGTTGGTCACAGCATTATCGTCGCACCACAAGACTTGGCTAACTTTGTAAAGGCTGACTTTGCAGATATTTTGGAGGACAGTAAGTAATGAAACTCTACTTTGTCCGCCACGGCCGCACGGACTGGAACCAAGAAGAACGCTTTCAAGGTGCTAGTGGCGATTCTCCCCTTCTTCCTGAATCCATTGAAACCCTAAAACAACTAGGCCAGTATCTCAAGGATGTTCCTTTCGATCAGATTTATTCAAGTGATTTACCTAGAGCGATCAAATCTGCTGAGATTATCCAAAGTCAACTCCAGATGCCTTGTCCTTTAGAAAGTGTTCCTAATCTCCGTGAATGGCAGCTAGGGAAATTAGAAGGTTTGAAAATCGCAACCTTGGAAGCTATTTACCCGCAACAAATCAAAGCATTCCGTACAAATCTTGCTAAGTTTGACACTCAAATGTTCGGAGCCGAATCCCTCTATAGCACAACACAACGGACCATCCAATTTATCAAATCACTTAAAGATAGTCCAGCTGAACGTATTCTAATTGTCGGCCATGGCGCTAATCTTACTGCCAGTCTCCGTACTCTACTAGGTTATAAAGAGCCTCTTCTTCGTAAAGATGGCGGTCTAGCAAATGCCAGCCTAACCATTCTTGAAACCCATGATTTTGAAACATTCACTCTCGATACGTGGAATGATACTTCTTATCAATGAAGAACTTGATTTTAGTGTCAAGTTCTTTTTAGTTTTTAAAGATTATCCGTGAATTTCTTGGCTATTTATGATAAAATGGGAGTATCGCAAAAAATGACTCATCGTATTCAATTTTGAGTAAAACTAGGAGGATCCCATGTCAACAGAACATATGGAAGAACTAAATGACCAGCAGATCGTTCGCCGTGAAAAAATGGCTGCGCTCCGTGAACAAGGAATCGATCCCTTCGGAAAACGTTTTGAACGTACTGCTAACTCTCAAGAATTAAAAGATAAATATGCTGACCTCGATAAAGAACAATTACATGATAAAAACGAAACGGCTACTATCGCAGGACGCTTGGTAACTAAACGTGGTAAAGGTAAAGTTGGATTTGCCCACCTTCAAGACCGCGAAGGCCAAATTCAAATCTACGTTCGTAAGGATGCTGTCGGTGAAGAAAACTACGAAATCTTCAAAAAAGCAGACCTTGGTGACTTCCTTGGTGTCGAAGGCCAAGTCATGCGTACAGATATGGGAGAACTCTCTATCAAGGCGACTCACATCACACACTTGTCTAAGGCTCTTCGTCCTCTGCCAGAGAAATTCCACGGTTTGACAGATGTTGAAACAATTTACCGTAAACGTTACTTGGACTTGATTTCGAATCGCGAAAGCTTTGAACGCTTTGTCACTCGTTCAAAAATCATCTCTGAAATTCGTCGTTACCTTGACCAAAAAGGCTTCCTTGAAGTGGAAACACCTGTTCTTCATAACGAAGCTGGTGGTGCTGCTGCCCGTCCATTTATTACCCACCACAATGCCCAAAACATTGACATGGTACTTCGTATCGCGACTGAGCTTCACTTGAAACGCCTCATCGTTGGTGGTATGGAACGTGTTTACGAAATCGGACGTATCTTCCGTAACGAAGGAATGGATGCTACTCACAACCCTGAGTTTACTTCTATCGAAGTGTACCAAGCTTATGCAGACTTCCAAGATATCATGGACTTGACTGAAGGTATTATCCAACACGCTGCTAAATCAGTCAAAGGCGACGGCCCAGTCAACTATCAAGGTACTGAAATCAAAATCAACGAACCATTTAAACGAGTTCACATGGTTGATGCTATCAAAGAAATTACTGGTGTCGATTTCTGGCAAGATATGACTTTGGAAGAAGCCAAAGCTATCGCTGCTGAGAAGAAAGTGCCAGTTGAAAAACATTACACTGAAGTTGGTCACATTATCAATGCCTTCTTTGAAGAGTTTGTTGAAGAAACCTTGATCCAACCAACCTTTGTCTATGGACATCCAGTAGCTGTATCTCCACTTGCTAAGAAGAATCCTGAAGATGAACGCTTTACTGACCGTTTCGAGCTCTTCATCATGACTAAGGAGTACGGTAATGCCTTTACTGAGTTGAACGACCCAATCGATCAGCTTAGCCGTTTCGAAGCCCAAGCTAAAGCCAAAGAACTTGGTGACGATGAAGCGACAGGCATCGACTATGACTACATCGAGGCTCTTGAATACGGTATGCCACCAACAGGTGGTTTGGGAATCGGTATCGACCGTCTCTGCATGCTCCTCACTGATACAACCACTATCCGTGATGTATTGCTCTTCCCAACAATGAAATAACCTCTTATCCTCTGGTTCTTGCCAGAGGATTTTTTTCATAACCAAAAGAAATAGACTGAAGTTTTCACCTCAGTCTATTTTTCTATTGGACTTTAGAAAGGAAGTTTTTCTTTCTTAGTCTTCTTTTTTCTTACGAGCTACGAGTCCGAATGCACCCAACATTCCAAGAAGTCCAAGACTAGCTAGACCAGCCTTATCTTCTGTACCAGTATTTGGTAATTCCTTCTTGTCATTGGCTACGGTTGTTTCAACGGCTACTGGTTTAGAATCAGTAGAACTTGTCTGAACTGGAGTAGCTACTGGTTTTTCTGGACTTGTAGGAGTCTCTGGAGAGCTTGGTTGCTCTTGATTGATTGGTTTATTCACTTTCTTATAGTGATGTAGTGTATTTCCTTTAGCATCCGTTGTTGAATGACTAAATTCATATCCTTCCAACTCTATTGGATTGTGTTTTCCTTCTTTATCTGAAGTAATTCGGTTACCATTTTCATCAAGATATTCCGTTACAATCTGAACAGTTGAATCGCCATTTTGAGCAATGTCTCCTCCACCATTTTGTGATTTAGGTGTTACTGTTACTGGAACTTCCACTGTAATAATACGACCGTCAGGTAATTTAACTTTTACCTTAACAACTGGTTTTGTTCCTGGTGTTTCTGTTGTTGGAATTTCTCCTACTTCAACAATTTCCCATCCTGGTTCTTTTGGAAGATCGATATGTCCTTTCACATCATCTGGTGTGATTGGTGTTCCTTGTGGTACAACAATTTGTCTTACGGTTGGCGTAACGATGACTGGTACATCGACAGTAATTTTACGTCCATCTGGTAATTGAATTTCCACTGGAACAACTGGTTTTGTTCCAGGTGTAGTTGTTGTTGGAATTTCTCCTACTTTTGTTACAGTCCATCCTTTAGGTAATTCGATATGTTTCTTAACATCTTCTGGTGTAACTGGTGTTCCTACTGAAACTACTACAGGTGTTACTTTCGGTGTTACGATTACTGGAATATTTACCGTTACTCGAATTCCATTTGGTAATTCAATCACTACTGGAATACTTGGTCTTTCGCCTGGAACATCTGTTGTAGGTTTTTCACCAATAGAAATAACTTTTGCTCCTTTTGGAATGTGTTTTTCAACATCCTCATTAGTAATTGGATCTCCCTCTTTTTTAACGATATCTTCAATAGGAGTTACAGTTACTGGGATTTCTACAGTCACAACTTTACCATTTGGTAATGTGATTGTTACTTTAACTGGATCCTTCTTACCTGGGGTTGTTAAGTCTGGTAATTCTCCTACCTTGGCTGTTGCTCCTTCTGGCACTTTGATTTGTTTCAAGATATCTTCTGGAGTCAATTTATCTTTCGTTACTGGTGTTTCAATTGGTGTAATTGGCGTTACATTCACTGGTACTTCTACCGTAACTACTTTGCCATTTGGTAATGTGATCGTTACTTTCACTGGTTCTTTCTTACCTGGTGTTGTTAAATCTGGAATATTTTCAACATTAGTAACCTTACCACCTTCTGGAATCGTAATTCCTTTAGTGTAATCGTCTTTAGTTAAAGGAGTGTTTGTTACTGGTGTTTCGATTTCCTTAACTGGAGTTACAGTTACTGGTACATCTACTGTATAAGATTTACCGTTTGGTAATGTAATCGTTACTTTAACTGGATCCTTCTTACCTGGTGTTGTTAAATCTGGAATATTTTCAACCTTAGTAATTTTACCACCATCTGGGATTTTCATTCCTCTTGTATAATCATCTTGAGTTAAAGGAGTGTTTGTTACTGGGGTTTCAATCGGTGTTGGTTTTGTTTCAACTACTTTAATAGTAGCTGGAACTTCAACTAACACTTTTCCATCTTTATCTTTTACAACTACTGTAACTGGTTTATCCCCTGGAGTTGATCCATCATATGCTTCCGTTTTTCCTTCTGGAATCTTGTATTCGAATGTTGAACCTTCTGGATAGTCACCTGGGGTGATACTATCTTCAGCTTTAGGTTTATCTTTATCTTCAGCATTCACTGGAGTTAATTGTTCTTTACCTTGAACGACTTTAATCTTCGCAGGAACTTCAACAATTGGATCACCATCTGAATCTTTGACAACTACAGTTACATCTTTTTCTCCTGGTGTTGAACCATCATAGGCTTCTGTTTTTCCTTCTGGCGTCTTGTACTCAAATGTTGAACCTTCTGGATAATCATCTGGTGTAATGCTATCTTGTGGTTTTGGTTTCTTATCACCTTCAGCATTCACTGGAACATACTGTGTCTTAGGTTCTACAACAACAATCTTAGCTGGAATTTCTGTAATTGGTTGTCCATTCAGCTTAGCTACTACCGTTACAGGTTTCTCACCTGGTGTTGTTGTATCTACTGGAGTGTTATCTTTATATTCAAATGTTGTTCCAGTTGGGAAGTCATTCGGATTAATGTTATCTTTCGGATCTGGTTGTTTCTTAGCTGGATCTACTGGTACATATTTAGGATAACTTTCCACTACACGTACTGTAGATGGTACTTCAACTAATACCTTATCTCCTTGTTTCACAACAACAGTAACTTTCTTATCCCCTGGTGTAGATGTATCTACTTCTTCTTTATACTCAAATGTCGCATCATCTGGGTAATCATTCGGATCAATACTATCTTCAGGAGATGGCTGTTTCTTACCTTCATCTACTGGAACAATTTGTGGATTTCCTTGAACAACCTTCACTTTTGTTGGTACTTCTACAAGTTTATCCTCTCCATTTTTCGCAACGACAACTACATCTTTTTCTCCTGGAGTTGTTGTGTCTACTGGAGTTTTGTATTCAAATGTTGTTCCATCTGGATATTGTTCTGGATCAATGCTCTTAGATGCATCTGGTTGTGGTTTGCTTGGATCTGCTACTACGTACTGTGTCTTAGGATCTACAACCACTACTTTTGCAGGAACTTCTGCAATTGGTTGTCCATTTAACTTCGCTACAACTGTTACATCTTTTTCGCCTGGTGTTGTTGTATCTACTGGAGTGTTATCTTTATATTCAAATGTTGTTCCAGTTGGGAAATCATTCGGATTAATGTTCTCTTTCGGATCTGGTTGTTTCTTAGTTGGATCTACTGGGACATATTTAGGATAACTTTCCACTACACGTACTGTAGATGGTACTTCAACGATTGTGTTTCCTTGTGGGTCAAGCACTTCAACAACCACGTTCTTATCTCCAGTTGTTGTTACATCGATTGGACTTGTTTGTCCTTCTGGAGTTTTGTATCTAAATCTAGAACCTTCTGGATAATCTTCTTTATCAATACTCTTCTCTGGATCTGGAAGAACATCGTTTGTTTCTTTAACTGGGACGATTTGTGGTACACCTTCAACTACTGTAACTGGCACTTTAACCGTTGTAGTTTTGTCTTGACCATCTACAGTATATTTAACAGTTACATCCACTTCAGTATCATCTGTTAAGTCAGGAACTGTTACTGTAGCTGTTTCATCAACAGTAACTGTTGCACCTTGAGGTAATTTCCCTTTAAATGTTGCATCTTCGATTGATTTTTTCGCTTGAGCAAGTACTTTTTCTTTTGCTTTTTCTTTATCACCATTTTTAGGAACAAGAATTTCATCAGCTTCTGGTTTTGGTAATACTGTTACTGGAACACTTACTGTTTCTGTTAATTTACCATTGTCATATGTTACTGGTACGTCAACTTTTACATCAGTCGCTCCAGCTTTACCTGCTGTCTCTGGTAATGTTGTTGGTTCACCTTTTGTACCATCTGTTCCTGGTGTTACGGCTTCTTTGGCTTGTTCAGCAGTTGGTGTTTCACCTTCGAATACGACGATTTTACTTGGAGTTGAGCTTACTACTGTAACTGGGACATTAATCGTATCTTCTGCTACTACTGTACCTGTGCTGTCTTTGTATTGTACTTTTACTGGTACTGCTGTTTTATCACCATTAGAATCTGTTGCTGGTACAGTATATGTTTGATTTGGATCTAATTCTGCTGTAACTCCTGATGGTAATGCTAGTTTACCTACTGCAGCTTGTGCTTTTTCTTTCACTGCTGTTTTCAAGCTATCACTAGTTGTATCTTTTAATGTTGTTACTTTTTCTGGTGTTGCTTTTGGTAATACTTCGACTGGTACTGTTACAGTTTCTGTTCCACTTGGATATGTTACTGTTGTTGGTACAGTTACATCTTTTGCTCCTACTTTACCTGTTGTTTCTGGTAATCCTGCTTCTGATGGAGCATTAACTGTTCCCCCAGTACCTGGTGTTACTGCATTTTTAACTTTCTCAGCATCTGGTTTTGTTCCTTCTACAGTGTATACTGTTTTTGGTTCAGAACCTAATACGTTGATTGTTACTGGAATTGTCGTGTTGTATGTTTTTCCATCTACTGTATATGTTGCTGGAACGTTTACAACACCCTTATTGGTACCTTTTTCAGTTGTTATAGTTTCTGCTACGGCTTCTGTTATATCACCAACTGTTACTGTTGCACCTGTTGGTAATTTTCCTGTGAAGTCTGTCGCTGCTACTAATGCTGTTGCTTTTGCTTTCGCTACTTCTTTGACTTTATCAACAGTTGAACCTTTTGGTACATCAGCTTCACCAGTTGCTTTTGGTAATACTGTTACTGGAACGCTTACTGTTTCTGTCAACTTACCATTATCATATGTTACTGGTACGTCTACTTTAACGTCCGTTGCCCCTGCTTTACCTGTTGTTTCTGGTAATGTTGTTGGTTCACCTTTTGTTCCATCTGTTCCTGGTGTTACTGCTTCTTTTGCTTGATTTGCTGTTGGTCTTTCGCCTTCGAATACTACAACCTTACTTGGTGTTGAGCTTACTACTGTTACCGGTACTGAGATTGTGTCTTCTGCTACTACTGTACCTGTGCTGTCTTTGTATTGTACTTTTACTGGTACTGCTGTTTTATCACCATTAGAATCTGTTGCTGGAACAGTATAATCTTGATTTGGTACTAATTCTACTGTTACTCCTGATGGTAATGTTAGTTTACCTAGAGCAGCTTGTGCTTTTTCTTTTACAGCTGTTGTTAGGTTGTCACTAGTTGTATCTTTTAATGTTGTTACTTTTTCTGGTGTTGCTTTTGGTAATACTTCAACTGGTACTGTTACTGTTTCTGTACCATTTGGATATGTTACTGTTGTTGTTGCAGTTACGTCTTTAGCTCCTACTTTACCTGTTGTTTCTGGTAAATCAGTTTCAGTTGGTGTTCCTACTGTACCTCCAGTACCTGGTGTTACGGCATCTTTTACCTTGTTTGCATCTGGTTTTGTTCCTTCTAACGTGTAAACTGTTTTTGCTTCTGAACCTAATACGTTAACTGTAATTTCTGCATCTTTTGTATAAGTTTTTCCATCTACTGTGTAAGTTACTGGAACTTTAACGATTCCTTTATTCGTTCCTTTTTCTGCAGTCATTGTTGCTAAAACTTCTTCTGTAATTTCACCAACCACTACATCTTTAGAACCTTCTGGTAATTTTGCTTTGAATTCAGCTGATGTTGCTACTTCCGTCGCTTTTGCTTTTGTAACTTCTTTTACTTTATCTACTGTTGAACCTTTTGGTACTTCTACTTCACCAGTTGCTGTTGGTAAGACTACGACTGGGACTACTACTCTTTCCGATAACTCACCATTATTATATGTTACCGGAATGGCAACTTCTTTCGTACCTGGTTCAGCTGTAATATTAGCTGTTAAAAGCGGTTCTCCTTTAGTTCCATTTGTTCCCTGTGTTACAGCTGCTTTTACTTCTTCATCTGTTAACTCATCATCTTCAAACTTAACAATTTTATTTACTGTAGATCCTATCACCGTTACTGGAACTTCAACTTCTCTAGTTTCAACAACATTATTATTAGCATCTTTGTATTCTACTACTACTTTTGCTGGAGTTTGGTCACCTATTGTAGTTGTTCCTGGAAGAGTTCCTGCTTTTACTTCTTTAATCGATACAGTAACTCCCGTAGGAATTTTATCTGTGGCAATTGCTTTAGCTGCTTCTTTCGCTTTTTCTTTTACTACATTTTCTAAGTTAGTACTATCTTTTAGTACTGTTACTCCTGTTGGTGTTACTTTTGGTAAGACTACAACATCCACTTTTGTTTCTACTTGAATTGTTTCAGTATCTTTTGTGTACGTAACTGTTGCAGGAGTTGGCAATGTTTGCCCAGCTTTACCTGTAGTCGTTGGAATATCTGTAATATCATTTTTACTTGGAGTAAATCCATCTACAGTTGTAGGGTTTACTTTTCCTTTTAATTCATCATTAGTAACAGTATCATCTTCTACTTTATATAATTTATTTGTTTCTTGATCTTTTACTGTAATCACGTAGGTCGTTGAAGCTACCGCCGTATTATCATTTTCATTTGTTCCTGTTGCTGTATCTGAATCTGCAGTAACTTTATTTCCATTACTGTCTTTTACATCTACTTTAACAGTGTACTCTCCTGTTTCTGTTAATTTCACCGCTGCTGCATCTGAAACACTAGTATATTCTGTTACCTTCCCTGAAGGAGCTGTTAATGTTACTTTTGTAACTGTTGTTTCCTTTTTATTTGGAGCAGTTGTCGCATCATCTTCTCTATCTGTAATCGTTACTGTAGCTGATTTTTGTTTTACTAAATCTACTGTTGCACCTTTTACAGTTGTATAAGAAGTCGAATGCACTGTCGGAGCATCATTTAATACAGACGCTTTATCTGAACTTTCTGCATAAACTGCATCGACTGTTCCATTGAATCCTGATGAAGTAGAAATTGTCCATTTATCTCCAGTTTCGTTGCTGTTACAGTTGAGTTATCATCTGCAGTCCATTTATTTAGTCCCTTATTGTATTTTACAGTTACGATCATTCCTTTATTCGTATCATTAGCTGACTCCGCTGCACTATTTGCTGCATTTTCTTTATTATAAGTTGTTAATGTACGAGTAGGATCACTAACAGCTGTTACTTTCCCTTCTGCATTTAAGGTACGAGTATATTCATAAACATTGAATATTGTTTCACCGTTTTTATCAACATCAACGTATAGATCACGTTTTAACCATGTAGTCGTTCCATCACTGTTAACTGTTTTCTTCTCAGCGATTTCAGCTGGTAAATCCCAACGACCTGTAACTTTATTAAAGGTTGCTGTTACATTCTCTCCAAGTCTAGTTTTTAACGCTACTTCTGCTCTTGTAAATGTTGCTGTTACATTTTCACTACTTGCAGTTACCTTAATATTATCCGTAGCTGCTTCAGCTGTTGCAGTTGGAAGTACTTTTAGATTAAAAGTTTCGCCAACTGTACCAATCTCATCATTAACATTTACAGCTGTATTTGTTGTTTCTGATACAACCCATTTTCCATCTTTAGCAATAACTTTTGTATTTGTTCCATCTGGTAATGTAATCGTAGCTTCTGAAGCTCCTCTTGAAATTGTGATTGGTACTTCTTTATCATATGCATGTACATTTTTTACAGATACTGCAGGTGCAATTTTAAAGGTTGCATGTGCATATGCTTCATTAGCATTAGTTTCTTTATAGTCTCTTGCATAAATAGATACACGGTAAATCCCTGCTTCTGTAGGTGTTCCTTTGAATCCATTTTTATTTCTTTCAGTCATGTCATTTGAGGCAATTGTGAAACCTACACCAGGAATTTTAGTGTCCTCCCCTGTTAAATCTGTAACAGTACTAGCACCTTCCCCTGTTGTTCCAGTAATTTTCACTCCAGAAACACCAAGAATTGCACGTCCTACAGTTTCTCTAATCGTTACTGTACGATTAAGAGGATTCCCGTTTTCATCTGTTAAATTATAAGGAATATTTCTTCCGTTTGGTGCACCAGCATGTGAAGCTCCAGCATCTCGATATTCTACTGGCACTACAAGATCTTCTCCTACTTTTCCTTCTTTAACAGTATCGTTGATTTCTAATGTAGGTGGCGTACCATCTTTCCATGCTGTACCACCGTATCTATGTAGATCTAACGGAATTCTTACATTTTTTCCAGTTTTGGTATTAGTAAAAGTAACTGTCGCCACTAGTTTTTGATAGTTAAATGGACTACTATGCGTTACAATCCCTTGTATACTATCCGATTGTTTATCATATACTAATCCCCCAGGCATATTCGATACTGTAAAATCAGAAACAGTCCAACCTGCCGCTTTCGCTTCTTCTGTTACTTCAATACGTTTACTTGCATCTTTGACGTAAACTTTATCAATTCCTTGTTCATAACCAAGTTTATAAACACTTGATAATAAATATTCGTACGGTCCACCACCAAAGTAAGTAGAAGCAGCTGAACTTTGAATTCTTGTACCGTTATATTTCAATTTTCCACGCCATAGAGGAGCTTCTTCAATAATTTTTTGTACTTCTTCTGCAGGAAGTTTCAATCCATAGTCGACACGTGCCTTGACATCACTTGGTTGCAAAGCAAATGTAAAGTTAGATGGTCCAGGTGTAACACGAGTACCTGCTCTTTGATCAGAAAACACTCTAAATTGTAATCCTTCAGCATTCGCTTTTTGTTCCGCTGTGTCTACCCCTAATGTTCCTGACCCAGATTGAACACCGAACGGCATTTTATACGTATCCCAACCAGTAAAGTTCTCACGTGATACTGTACTAGTGCTTCCAACAATATTTTTAGCAGTTGGTTTTGCTGGTGTTGTTGGTGTTAATTCATCATTTGTTACAGTTGTTGTAGCTGTTGTAGCTGTTGTTGTACCATCATTACCTGATGCATCCGTTCTAAACCCACTTTCCCCATTACCTGGAATAGCTTGTCCATTTCTTGGATCTTGGTTTTCATTTACTTTTTCTTCTTCAGTTGCTTCAGATTTAATACTGTTTAGAATGCTAAGGCTACTTGAAAGTTGTTTAGCAAGTGCACTTACTTTTTCTTGTGTTTTTGTATCATCGTTTAAAAGATCTTTTGCTTTATTAACCAAGTTTTTAGCATCATCAATGACTGATTTTGTTTTCTTACCTTCAGTTAATTGACTCAATCGACTTTCAGCTTTAGCAACTAAATCTTCTAACACTGCTGTATTAATAGCAACTTTTTCCGTCGCTACATTTGGAGTTTTATCTGTGCTATCTTCTTTTAAAATACTAGTTTCTTTAGTGAAAGCAGTATCCTGTCCAGCAACTTCCTTAGATTCCGAGGACTTATCATTTACATTTTGAGCATTTTGAACTTCTCTAGTTTCTGAATTAGTTACTTGTTCAGATGCTTGAACACTTCCTCCACCAAGGAAAAATAACCCACTAGCTACAGCCACACTAGCCGCGCCAAAACTTACCTTACGGATACTGTAACGTGTGAATTTCTCCACTTGCGATTGACGAACATGTCGTCCTTTAGGTTTAAACATTACCTTACTCCTTTTTCTGACAATTAGCAGTTAATATATATGAAGACTAAAAACAAAAAGCCCCCCCTCAAATATAATTGCATATTTTGAGGGGGGTTGACTATATTATATCTCTTTTTCCTAAATATATCAAACATTTTGGCTGTTTTATAAAATATAATATAATGATTTTTTTGAAATTATTTATAATTATATATTATCTATATTTATATTGTATATGTTATTTTTATATTTTTGTATAAAAAAGCCCAGTTTTAAATGTAAAAACTAGGCTTCCTATCTATTTTATTTTCCTTCTTTCACTTCTTTGGTTGCTACATCATCTCCAAACCATTTTTGGCTAATTTCCTGGAACTTACCATCCTTATAAAGATTAGAAAATCCTTCATTTAGCTTTTTAACCAGAGTTGTATCTTCCTTACGTGCTCCAACTGCAAAATCTTCTGTTTCTAATCCAACTGTAAAGACATTATAATCGTTTAAAACGCCTTCTGCTTCTAAATAATAGTTTGCATAGACACGATCAATCAATAGACCATCAATTCGATCGTTTCAAATCAATCAAGGCTTCATTAAAGGTTTGGTATTGATTCGCTTTATTATTAGCAACAATATCCTTTAAAATCGCTGGATTTGCTTCAAAGTCTGCATAACCAGATGAACCAGCTTGAGCTCCTAATGTCTTTCCAGCCATATCCTTTGCAGTCGTGATACCTGAAGATTTCTTAGTCACCAATACCTGCTCATTCTTCATATATGAGTTACTGAATGCTACCTTTTCACGGCGTTCGTCTGTAGCGGAATAGCCATTCCAAATCAGATCAATCGTTCCTTTTGTCAATTCAGCTTCTTTCAAATCCCAATCAATCGGTTGCCAATTTACCGTAATTCCATATTTTTCAAAAACAGCTGTAGCTAAATCAATATCAAATCCTGCATAGGAACCATTTTTCTGAGCAAATCCCATTGGAACAAAAGTACTATCAAATCCAATAGTAATAGACTTGTTAGACTCGTACTTAGACCAATTATCTCCACCAGTTTCACTAGCATTTTTCCCACAAGCTACTAAGAACAAAGCAGTCATTAGACTGACTAATATAAGCATCAATTTTTTCATCACTTTTTCCTCCTATTTAGGTTCTACTTTTAATAATACATCTGCAATATTTTCCGCAAACTGTAAATCATGGGTAACCACAATCTGGGTCATGCCAAGTTCCCTATTTTGCAAGATTAGTTTTTCCACTTCCAAGCGTAATTCTGGATCCAGTGCAGAAGTTGGTTCATCGTAACCAATGATTTCTGGGTCAATCATCATAGCACGTGCCAAAGCCACCCGCTGTTTTTGCCCACCTGATAGTGAGAATGGATAAGCATCTGCGTGCCCTGCTAGCCCTAACTGTTCCAAGAGTCCACGCGCCTTCTGCTCAGCCTCATCCTGCTTCATTCCCATTGTTTTCACAGGTGATAAGGTCAAATTATCTAGAACGGATAAATGAGGAAAAAGTTGAAAATCTTGGAATACAAATCCCAGTAGATTTCTCTTCTCCAATTCATCCAATTCTAAAGATTCTCCATTATAAAAGATTTGCCCTGAATCGATGGTTTCAAGACCTGCAAGCATACGTAAGAGAGTCGTCTTACCTCCACCAGAAGGCCCGACGATAGCTAGGATTTGCTTTTCAGGAATACTTAGACTGAAATCAGACAGGATTCGTTTGTCTCCGAATTTCTTATTGATATTTCGTAATTCTAACATGGCAGCCTCCTATCTATAATAACTGTACTTCTTCTCAACTTTTTTGGAAATGATTGTCACAATCCCAATCAAAATCAAGTAAATGGCTCCTGCCAAGAACATGGGAACAAGGCTGGCATCACGGTTGGCAGCTGTTCGGCTTGCTAAGATAAGGTCTGAAATTCCTAGAGCGTAGACTAGAGACGTATCCTTGACCAAACTCATAACCTCATTAAATACGCTTGGAAGAACAATCTTGGTCACCTGAGGCAAGATAATATAGCGCACTGTGTCAAAAGGACTAAACTTCAAGACCTTAGCAGCCTCATATTGACCTTTAGGGATGGTATCAATCCCCCCACGGAAGATTTCAGCAAAGTAAGCTGCATAATTGAGAACAAAGGCAATGATAGCCGCAGGAAGGCGATCCAAACGGATCCCAATATTTGGGAGCACATAATAGATAAAGATCAATTGCAAGAGCAAGGGTGTGCCTCGCATAATCCAAATGTAAATGTTAATCAGATGATGGAGGGGCTTCCAATGGACTTGCAAGGCAAAGGCAATCAAAACGCCCAAGGGAATAGAAAAAATCAAGACCAGTGCAAAAACCTGTAAAGTCATGCTTGCACCGCTCAATAAACTCGGTAATATCTCAAATAAATAAGACATACTGACACCTCCTTAAAATAATTGTCCCTATTATAGCATACATAAACTAAATTACAACTATTTTTATAAAAAAATTACATTGTTAACAAAAATAAAAACTATATCTTTCAAAATTGATAAGATATAGCTTTAAATCATTTTATTCTTAAAGTCTTTCATACAGTTCTTGCATTTGTACATCATCTGGAACTAGTTTTAAGTAAGCTTGTGCATTGACTTTTGCTTCTTCAAAATAGCCCAATTCACGCAAGAGGTAGATATAGTGTTCTAGAAATTCGGGATTGTCCTTCAAATCTCCTGCCAACTCTTGGTAATGCTCATAGGCGGTATCCAAATCGTCCATTTCTTGATAAGAGCGAGCAATCATCCACTTGGTCAAAAGATTTTCTGGCTCCTCGCTTTGCAAGTCTAGAATATCCTCATAACGCTCCTGTTCTAGATAAATAGTTGCCAAACGAAGCAAGATTTCTTCCGTATCCTCAGCGTCTTCTTTTGCAGTAAGGAGGTAGTTCTCTGCTCCACTAGCATCATGCAATTCATAAGAAAATTGTGAAGCAGCTAGCAAGAGACGAGTTTCAAAGGGATTTTTCTCCAAGCCCTGCTTAGCAATACGTAGTGCTTCTTGAGCTTGATGTTTCTTATGTAAGGCCTGGCTATAGCTATACTCATAACCTTCAAAGTCAGGAGAAATGGTATCAATCTGCTTAAAGTAGAGGACAGCTTTTTGGTATTCTTCTTGATCAAAGTAAAGACTGGCTAACTCAAAAGCTGTTAAATCATCATATTCTAACTCCAGAGCTTTTTCTAAAAACTCTGTAGCTGTTTCAAATTTCCCTAACTGGGCATAGGCAAATCCAATCCGTTGATAGGTAGAAATGCCCGTTTGCTCATAAATCGAGCGATTATCTAACTGGGCATAGCCTTGAATAGCCTCTTGGTAATTTTCCAACTCACTATCCAACTCTGCCAAGCCCAATATCAAGAGAGGATCCTCTGAGTAAGTCAATGCTTCTAACAATTTCTCACGCGCCACATCTGTCAAATCTTCCATCTGGTAGAGGTCTGCTTTAAGAGCCAAAGCCGAAACATACCAGTCACTGTCAGCTTGGATTTCCTCTAGATAGGCAAAGGCTTCTTCGATTTGACCATCCTCGCTAGCAATGGCTGCTAGATTAAGATGAACCTCTGGAAAGTCCTCTACGATTTTCAGGTAAATTTCCTTGGCCTGAGGATAAAAACCAATCCCTTCAAGATAAGTTGCTAACTCATACAGAAGGTCACTTGGATCATTTTCTAAAGCTTTGACGAAATAATGCTCAGCCTTGGTTAAATCTTGCTCCTCCAAAGCCTGTAACATCTGTTGACTATTGTTCACTCTTGACTTCCTCTCCCTCTAGTTCATATAGGCCACTAACTACCTTATACCATTCAAATCGCTGAAATGACAACTTTAGCAGAAGCATAAACTGGAATACCGAGTAAGACTCCCCAGATACCAAACATGGATCCTGAAGTTAACAAGACAAAGAGTACATTAATAGGATGGATGTTTAATTGACTTCCTAAAATCAGTGGAGAGACAAAACGGCCTTCAATAGTTTGTTCTACGATAAAGACAATCACTACTTTCAAAAGCATGACTGGCCCAGCAATCAAGCCCAATACTAGGGCAGGAAGCATGGCTAGGAAGCTACCAAGATAAGGAACCAGATTTAGAATACCAGCAGTAACACCCAACGTAACTGCATAGCGTAAACCGATAATCTTGAAGAAAATCATAAACATTACTGCTACAATAATAGCCACTGTTACTTGCCCTCTAACATAGTTGGACAACTGTTGATTCACATCTGACAAAACCTGTCCTACAGGTTCCTTCAATTTCGTCGGCATGAATTGGGTTAAATAGTTACGCAAACCTTTCCCATCACGCAAGAGATAAAAGAGCATGAAAGGAACGATAATCAAGGCTACAATCACTTGAGAAGCTCCGCTAATAAAGGCGCTCACCCAGTTGACTGCTTGTGAAGAAACTTTACTTGCCCAAACTGTAGCCTGGCTAGAAAAATTGGTCAAAACTTGCTCTAATTGAGGTCTGAAATCATCTGGTAAACGCTTGGTGACCAAATCATTAATAACTCTGTCTGCATCTTCGAGATAGATTGGTACATTTCTTGCAAAGGTTAAGACCTGACGTTGCAGATTTGGAATAGCCACTGCCAAGCCCCAAATGATAAAGAGAGCGATGATCACAAAGACAATACTGATTGCTATGACGCGATTAATCTTATGCTTCTCCAACCAATCAACAATGGGATTCAGTAAATAGTATAGTAAACCAGATAGAATGACTGGCAACATCACAACCGCCAAAAAGTCTAAAACAGGTGAAAATAAAAAACTAATCTTACTTAAAATAAAAAGATTGAGTCCCAATAACAAGGTTACTAAGAATACCGTAATGGCCTTGTTATCCAAAAACCACTTGAAAAACCAAGATAGGCTAAAATGTTTCTCTTTTTGCTCCATAAATACTTCCTTTCTATCGTTCTCTCATTATATCATTTTTAGGAAAAAATAACTCTTTTTTAAAGTGCTTACATGGAGACAGAGACATAAAAAATCCCCTCAAAAGAGGAGATTCGATTAGTCTTGAATATGACGGTCTAAGTTTTTCTGATAATCAGCGTTTGATTTGGCTTTTTCTTCAGCAAATTTCTTGCGGAACTCATCCATTTCTTTAGTAGTGACAATCTTATCTTGGATTTTAAGGTATTTATAGCTAAGTTCACCAGTCTTATCACCTACCCAGCCATCTGCACCAGTACCTAGAACTTTCTTCGTTACTAGCATTTGGGCACCGTTTGACTGTGCAGGAATAACCAAGGCACTGTCTGTTAACCAAGCTTGAGCTTTTGCATATTTAGAATATCGTTTTTCAAGATCTGTTTTTCTCACTATTAGCATCCGTGATTAACTCTTTAAACTTATCTAACCCAACCGCTTTGATTGCTGGACTGTCTTTACCTGGTACTACACCTAGGGAACCAAGAAGATTTGGTCCAGATGTTGGATCAAATATATCTAGATAAGTTGATGGATCTGCGTAATCAGGCCCCCATCCACTATTTGCATTAATATCCCAGTCAGTATTGGTATTAGAAGTAGCTAGAACCGTCATACTTGCCAATTCATCATCAGAAACTTGTTGAATATCAACTACAACATTATCTGATCCAAGAGCTTCCTCGATAGATTGTTTATAAGATTGATATTGACGCACAAACTGTGGACGAGTAGAAGATACTGGAATATCTAAATGAATAGGGAACTGTACTCCATCAGCTTGAAGAGTTTTTCTTGGCGACTTCCAATTTAGCTTTTAGCCTTATCTACATTATGAAGTGAATCCTGGGCATCATCAAGACTGACATCTTTCCATACACCATCTAATTTATCCAATTCTGCCTTAGCTACTTGCCCAAATGACTGCTCTCCTACTTGTACAAATGTTGGAGGTACTAAACTTGTACGTAATTTACGCGGTGCTACTTCGTCCCCAAATACTTGAGAGATTCCTGCTTTACGATCTGTAGCAAAAGCCAAAGCTTGACGGAAATCTTTGTTCAGCAAGGCCTTCTTAGTAGATGTTTTTTCTGCGTCACTTGTTTTAGCGGTGTGATTGTAAGCAACACGGTCAATATTGGTCGAAATATAGAAAGTAGTTCCTTGTTGTTGACTATAAATAATGTTATCTTTGTATTTTTCTTTTAAGCGTTCATAGTTAGCAGAGTTTTTAAAGAGAGGAGCTGCAGGATAATTTCCTTCATCAAATCCACGTCCAAGAGAGTCAGCATCTTGACCATCAAAGAATGATAATTTGATATCATCAATAAAGACATTTTGTTTATCCCAATAATTTTGGTTTTTGGTCATTTCAATAGAAGATTTAGATGTAAGACCTGTGAGAAGATAAGCCCCATTGTATAGAATGCTTGTTACATCAGTCGCCTTACCAAAGTCATCTCCTTTAGAAGCTAAAAAGTCTTCGCTAACAGGAGCAAGAACTCCCATTGTTGTTTTCGAATTCCAGAAAGATTCTGGATGGTTTAAAGTATAGACTACAGTATAATCGTCTGTTGCTTTTACACCAACAGTAGAAAAATCCGTTGTTTTCCCATTTACATAGTCATCCAATCCTTTAATAGAATCCTGTACAAGATAAAGTGCTTCTGATTTCTTGTCAGCTGCGTGTTTTAGACCAGTTACAAAGTCTTGAGCCTTAACTTCTCCATATTCTTCGCCTTCATTGGTATACCACTTGATGCCCTTACGAATTTTATAGGTATAAGTCAAACCATCTTTGGAAACAGTCCAATCTTCTGCAACTGATGGTACTAGATTCCCATATTGATCATTTTCCAATAGTCCATCAATGACATTACCAGTAATCTGTTTTGTAGAGTTTTGTCCAGAAACTGTATAATCCAGAGTTGCAGGATCTGATGAAAATACATAGGCATAAGTAACTGGTTTAGTTGCTTCCTTATTCCCATTACCAGATGAACAAAAGTCTGCTAGAACAGTCGCTGAGAGTACAGCAACTCCAGTCGCTAAGAAAACACGTTTTTTTCATAAAAAAACTCCTTTGCAATTTATATAGGATTATTATAGCACTTTTCAAAAGGAAATCAACACAAAACTAAGTCAAATTTAATATTTTGTTATATTTTTCTATGTGTTATAGAGTTCCTCCAACTACAATTTTTGTGATATAATAGTCTTATCTTTATAAAGAGGTATTATCATGAAAGAAACTGTTTATTTTGGAACTTATACACGTCGTACTTCCCAAGGGATTTACAAGGCAGACTTTGATACAGAAACTGGGCAGCTTTCAAATCTAGAACTTTTTGCTCCTGAACCAAGTCCAACCTATCTTGCTTTTGACCAGAAGCAACATCTATACACCGTTGGTAGTCAGGATGACAAGGGGGGCATTGCAGCCTATCAAACTGACGGAACCTTATTAAATCATGTCGTTGAAGAAGGAGCTCCCCACTGTTATGTTTCTGTTGATGAAAAACGTGATTTAGTCTATGCAGCCAACTACCACAAGGGGCAGGTCCTTGTTTATAAACGTCAGGAAGATGGTAGTCTTCTACTTAGTGATGTGGATCAACACAGTGGCCAAGGTCCACATGAAAATCAAGCTTCACCCCATGTTCACTTTACAGACTTAACACCTGACCACTATCTAGTGACCTGCGACTTGGGAACTGACCAAGTCATCACTTATGACCTTGATCAAGAAGGGAAATTATCTAAACTCTATACCTATCACAGTCAGCCAGGAGCAGGCTCACGCCATATCGTTTTCCATAACCACTATAAAATCGCTTATCTGATTTGTGAACTCAATAGCACTATTGAAGTTCTAATCTACGATGGTGTTGGTGAATTTGAACGTATGCAAGTTATTTCAACTCTACCAGAAGGTTACGAAGGTTTTAATGGAACTGCTGCTATTCGTCTCTCTAAAGATGGTAAATACCTCTATGCTTCTAACCGTGGTCATGATTCTATCGCAGTATATACAATCCTTGCAGACGGTAGCTTAGAGTTGTTAGAAATCGTTCCGACTCATGGTCAGACTCCACGTGATTTTGATTTGACACCAGACCAAGAATTTGTCATTGCTGTCCATCAAGATTCTGACAATGCAACCATCTTTAAACGCAATCCTGAAACTGGTCGTCTAGCAGAACTTTCTAACGACTTCCATCTACCAGAAGCGGTCTGCATCAGTTTTGCTCCTTAAGAAAACATAAAAAAATGAACTTGGTAACTCAAGTTCATTTTTTTCTTATAGTCTTTTTCCGACATTGATACGATTAATAGCACGTTGCAAAGCAATCTTAGCACGACGCTCTTGGTCAATCAAGTGTTTTTCGTGGGCTTCTTCGATTTCGCGCTCCGCACGAAGCTTAGCACGTTCTGCACGGCTAACATCGATATCACGAGCACGTTCTGCAGAATCAGCAACGATTGTGATGGTATTATTGGCAATTTCAATAACGCCTCCGTTTACTGCAATCCAGTTCACGTGATCTTCATCATCAATACGTTTTACCTTTACTTCATCAACTGCTAAAACCGCAATCATATTTTTCATGTCGTGGCAAGATCCCCATCTCACCATCCAGAGTTCGAACTGATACATAGCTGGCATGGTGATCATAGACGAGACCATCTGGTGTCACGATCTGGACAGTTAACTGAGCCATAGATCACCTCTTAAAATCCCATTTTTTCAGCTTTTGCAATCACATCTTCGATAGAACCTACACCACGGAAGGCATCTTCTGGCAAGTGGTCGTGTTTACCATCCAGGATTTCCTTAAAGCCACGTACAGTTTCAGCAACTGGAACATAAGAACCTGGCTGACCAGTAAATTGTTCCGCAACGTTGAAGTTTTGTGACAAGAAGAACTGGATACGACGGGCGCGAGCAACCAAGGTCTTTTCTTCATCAGAAAGTTCATCCATACCAAGGATAGCAATGATATCTTGCAATTCATGGTAACGTTGAAGAACGCGTTTTACTTCAGCAGCAACTGCATAGTGCTCTTCTCCAACGATTTCAGGTGCCAAGGCACGTGAGCTTGAAGCAAGTGGGTCAACGGCTGGGTAGATACCCAATTGTACCAACTTACGTTCCAAGTTAGTTGTTGAATCCAAGTGAGCGAAGGCTGTTGCTGGCGCTGGGTCAGTATAGTCATCCGCTGGCACATAGATAGCCTGAATAGAGGTTACAGAACCCTTCTTAGTTGATGTAATACGTTCTTGCAATTGACCCATTTCCGTAGCAAGTGTTGGTTGGTAACCAACGGCTGATGGCATACGACCCAAAAGGGCAGATACTTCTGAACCAGCCTGAGTGAAACGGAAGATATTATCGATAAAGAGAAGCACGTCTTGGCCTTCTACATCACGGAAGTATTCAGCGATTGTCAAACCAGTAAGGGCAACACGCATACGTGCTCCTGGTGGCTCATTCATCTGACCAAATACCATGGCTGTTTTCTCGATAACACCTGATTCTTTCATTTCCCAGTAAAGGTCATTCCCCTCACGAGTACGTTCCCCAACACCAGTAAATACTGAGATACCACCGTGTTCTTGGGCAATGTTGTGAATCAATTCTTGGATCAAGACGGTTTTACCAACTCCGGCACCACCGAAAAGTCCAACCTTACCACCTTTAAGGTAAGGGGCAAGAAGGTCAATAACCTTAATCCCTGTTTCAAGGATTTCAGAAGAGGTAGACAACTCATCAAAAGTTGGAGCTTTTTTATGAATTGGCTGACGCTCTGCATCTTCTGTAAAAGGAGCTTCCAAGTCAATGGTATCTCCCAAAACGTTGAAGACACGTCCCAAAGTTTCTTTACCTACTGGTACAGAGATTGGACGACCTGTGTCCAATACTTCCATTCCACGAGTCAAACCATCTGTTGATTCCATGGCGATAGTACGGACCATACCATCTCCCAACTCCAAGGCTACTTCAAGGACGATTTTTGTTTTTCTTTCGTCATTTTTTTGTAGACGACAAGTGCATTGTTAATCTCAGGAAGTTTTTCCCCTGCTGCAAACAAGACGTCTACAACAGGACCGATAACCTGAGCAATTTTACCTGAACTCATCTCCTTCTCCTATTCTATATAAGATACTGTCGGTTCCTAGCTCAACTAGGTCCTAAGTTCATTTTCATATGAGCTGGACTAGTGCTTATTCTAAGGCACTAGCTCCTGCTACGATTTCTGTAATTTCTTGTGTAATCGACGCCTGTCTGGCACGGTTATACTGAATTGTCAAATCATTAATGACTTTCTTAGCATTATCAGTCGCTGTTTGCATGGCTGTCATACCAGCAGCATTCTCAGCTGTCTTAGCATCGATAATAGCACCGTAAATCATACTTTCTGCAAACTGAGGCAACAACTGCTCCAAAATTTCTTCTCGGCTGGTTTCCAATTCAAAAGTCAAGCTGTAGTCTTCATCCGCTTCATTGGGATCCAAGTCAACAATCGGAAGCATTTGTTCCACACGCATTTGACTGGTTAGCGTGTTGACATGGTGGTTGTAGCAGACATAGAGTTCATCAAAAAGTTCATTTTGGTACATTTCAACAGTTTTTGAAATAATCTTACGAACTTCATCAAAGCTCGGTTGGTCTGCCAAGCCACGTAGTTCATAAAGTGGTTGAATACCACGAGCCTTAAAGAAATCAGCTCCCATTCCACCAATACAGATCATTTCAAAACCTTTACCGTCTGGATGGTATTCTTCCTTCAACTCCATAACGGCTTTCAGAATAGAAGAATTATAACCTCCAACCAAACCACGATCTGAAGTAATAACGATATATCCTGTCTTCTTCACGGGACGGCTAATCAACATCGGATTGGTTGAACCACCAGCTCCATTACCATGAAGAATATCTGTCAAAAGTTTACGAACTTTCTGAGCATAAACTTGGAAGTTACGAGCTGCTTCTTCAGAGCGACCTAGCTTAGCAGCTGAGACCATTTGCATAGCATTAGTGATTTGACTCGTATTTTTTGTTGAGGCGATTTTTGTTTTAATATCATTTAGAGATACTGCCATCTGACACCTCTATTCTTATTGGAAGCTGGATTGATTGAGAAACTCTGTAATCGCAGCATCCAAGACTGCTTCTTCTGGCAAGTCTTTTGTATCACGAATGGTTTCCAAAATCTCTGGATGTTGAGCATCAAAGAAGGCATGGAACTCTTCCTCGAAACGAACAATATCATCTACTGGAACAGTATCCAAGAAACCATGTGTCAAAGCATAAAGAATGGTTACTTGTTTCTCAACAGGTAATGGTTTGTGAACAGGTTGTTTCAAGACTTCAACTGTACGACGTCCACGGTTCAACTTAGCCTGTGTTGCCGCATCCAAGTCAGAACCAAACTTAGTGAAGGCTTCCAACTCACGATATGAAGCAAGGTCGATACGAAGTGTACCAGCAACCTTCTTCATGGCTTTGATTTGTGCAGAACCACCTACACGAGATACAGATGAACCCGCATCGATGGCTGGACGAATACCCGCATTGAAAAGACCATCGCCAAGGAAGATTTGTCCATCAGTGATAGAAATCACGTTGGTTGCGATATAGGCAGAGATATCTCCTGCTTGTGTCTCGATAAATGGTAGGGCTGTGATTGATCCACCACCAAGCTCATCAGAAACTTTAGCTGAGCGCTCAAGCAAACGACTGTGAAGGTAGAAAACATCCCCTGGGAAGGCTTCACGACCTGGAGGACGACGAAGCAAGAGAGAGAGTTCACGATAAGCTACCGCTTGTTTTGAAAGATCATCATAAACAATCAAAACATGCTTACCTTGGTACATAAATTCTTCCGCCATGGCAACCCCAGCATAAGGAGCTAGGAAGAGCAATGGAGATGGTTGTGAAGCAGAAGCTGTCACAACGATTGTGTAGTCCAAGGCACCGTACTGACGAAGTGTTTCTACTTGAGTACGAACTGTTGATTCTTTTTGTCCAATCGCTACGTAGATACAGATCATATCTTGACCTTTTTGGTTCAAGATTGTATCAATCGCAATGGTTGTTTTCCCTGTCTGACGGTCACCGATAATCAACTCACGTTGACCACGGCCAATCGGTACAAGGGCGTCAATAGCTTTCAAACCAGTTTGCAATGGTTCTGATACAGACTTACGTTGCATAACACCAGGAGCTGGCGCTTCTACTGGACGAGTTTTATCTGTGTGGATTTCTCCAAGACCGTCAACTGGACGACCAAGTGGATCCACAACACGACCAATCAGACTTTCACCAACTGGGACTTCCATGATTTACCTGTACGGCGGATTGTATCGCCTTCACGGATATCTGTAAAGTCACCTAGGATGATAATACCGACATCAGTTGACTCCAAGTTTTGAGCCATACCATAAGAGCCGTTTTCAAAAATCAACAACTCTCCACTCATGGCATTTTCAAGACCGTGAGCACGCGCGATACCATCCCCGATATAGGTTACAACACCTGTTTCAGTCACATCAAAATTGGGTTTGAAATTTTCAATTTGTTGCTTAATTAAAGCGCTGATTTCTTGTGCGTTAATTGCCAAAAGAACACCACTTTCTATTTCAAATTTTCTTTAACAACTTTAAGTTGTTGTTTAATACTCACATCAATTGTCTTGTGATTGGCAAAAATGACAAAACCACCAATGAGACTTTCATCGATTTGTTCTTTTACACTCCTTACTTTCAGAGACATTTTTTTCTCAATCAAAGGGAGCAAGCGACTCTTTTGTTCATCAGTTAGAGGATGAGCAGAAGTAATCGTCACTTCAAATCGATTTGTTTCTTTTTCAAGTCGGTTCAAGCAATCTACAAGCACATCATAAAAAAGATTTGCTCTGTGATTGTAGATAAGAACCTGGATCAAGTTTTGCAATAAAGGTGACACAGAGTCTTGGAAGAAAGCAATCGTTTTTTCCTTGTCAGACTCGTCTACTGCCACTTTTTTTAAAAAAGAAGGTAAACCTGTTTCTTCAGCAACTTGCTTGATTTGAGTCAAGTCTGAAAAGATACGGTCTTCTTCTCCTTTTTCAAGTACCAATTGGACAAAAGGCATGCTGTATTTTTCAATTACCTTTACTGTTTTCTTGTCCATTAAGCTTCTCCTAGCTGATCGATATACTGATCAATGAGTTCTTTATGGGCATGACCGTCAAGGTTTTGTGAGATGATTTTACCAGCCAAGCTGATTGTCAAATCTGCCACCTCACCCTTAACGCTTTGTAAAGCTTCAGCTTTGTTTTGAGCAATTTCTTGGTTTGCTTTTTCTTTTAAGCGTCCTGCTTCTAGTTTAGCATCTGCTAAAATACTAGCCTTACTTTTCTCAGCTGTTTCTTTCGCATTCTCAATGATTGTCTTAGCTTCTTTACGGCTACCAGCCAATTCATCTTCGCGTTTTTGAGCCAATACTTCTGCTTTTTGACGTGCCTCTTCGGCTCTGTCAATATCTGAAGCAATTTTTTCAGCTCTTTCTTCGAAAATGCCTGTAATATTAGACCATGCAAATTTTTTAATCAAGACTAGCAAAAGGATAAAAGAGCCAGCGATTAAAATAAAATTACCAATTAATTCACCTACTGTTACGTGCATCAGTTACTCCTTTCTACTCTTCATCATTAATTTTATTTCCTAGGTACATAGAGGATAATAGTGTAAAGACATAGGCCTGTACACAAGAAATGAACACGGAAAATGCAGTCCAAACTAAGTTTGTCCCAAATGCGATTGGATACCAAAAAATAGCCTGATGTGAAAGTACAAGAAGCAAGCTTGTCATTACTTCACCTGCAAAGATATTCCCAAAAATCCGCAAAGCAAGAGAAAGGAAATTCGTGACTTCTTCAAGTAGATTCATCGGTGTCATAAATGCAGGAGTTACAAAACCTTTGAGATATTGTTTAATCCCACGGCGACGAATCCCCTCAATGTGCGCCATCACAATAATACAGAAAGACAAGACAAGGTCAAATGAAAGATTTGCAGTTGGCGATGTCCAAAGGTTTGTCCCATCTGTTGTTTGAAGTTTAGCCATCAAACCAAGATTATTGGCGATAACCATAAAAAGAAATAAACATAAGTAAAAGAGTGAGTAATCTTTCATGTAGTGGGAACCAAGGTTAGGTTCTGTAAATCCAATTACAAAATCATAGAGATACTCTAGTACATTTTGTTTACCTTTGGGTTTCAAGGTCATATTACGACTTGCCCAATAGATAAATGCAAAAATCAGAAACACAGACAGCAAAGTCAAGGCTGTCAAAGTTAAATCAAAGGTAACAGGACCAATATTGATGGTTGGATTGATACTTTCTTCCATCTAACATTCTCCCTTCTCCAATTTATATTTCGTTATTTAATAATAAATGAGAAGACAAGAGTTACGAAGAAAGTTCCTTCGATAAAGGCAACCCCTAAAAACATCAAGCTACGGAACTCAGCGATAATATCTGGTTGGCGAGCTACTGATTTCAACAAACCATTCATCAATAACCCTTCACCAAGAGATACACCCATACAGGCAAGACATAGACCAAAAAATGTTAAATTCATGATGAATTCTCCTTTTAATTAAAATTTACTTACTTAGTTTAGTCCTAAAAATTGGATTTGTCAACTTTTTACCAACATTGAAAGCGTTTAATGGAAATTATTTATAATTTTTACTATTTTTTTGAGCTTACTATATAGAAAAAATTGGAAAAAACTTGTAATAAATCCGACCATTATCTAGGTCTTTCTGAAAAATAATGAAAAAATCCGAGATGAAATCTCGGATGGAATTTGATATATTTTCTTTAACCTAATGTTCTTTAGTAAGTAGGATTAAAGGGAAAGCAACTAGAAAGATTTCGTCTCCTACATGTTTATTAAGCACGCACTGTGACACTGGTTCCATCTTCCTTATAAAGATTGATGAGTCCTTCTTTTAATGCACGAACCATGTCTCCTGCTTGAACAGGTTGTGGAACCTTGATTGTCAAGAGTTCCATTGGATTTGGAGCACGGTCAATTTTATTGCCTTTGGCATCGTGCAAATCTTCGATATAAGTTTCAAAATGACGGAAACCTGGGCCATAAAACTCAACTTGGTCGCCTTCGTTAATCACGTTCCGTTGACGAATAGTTGCTGTTTGTGTCGCATCATCATAAGAAACCACTTCAGCAACAAACTTGTACTCAGGAATTTTACGGCGAGCACCAAACAACTGCTCATTTTCAGATGGTGTACCGTAGTAGAAACCTGTAGCCAATTCACGTTGGGCAACCTTCCACATTTCGTCCACCAAATCTTGTTTGATAGCTTCAAACTTTTCAGGACTTTCAAGATATGCATCCACAGCTGCCTTGTAGCAGTTGGTTACTGTTGATACGTAGTGAATAGATTTCATACGTCCTTCGATTTTTAGACTGTCCACACCGTTTTCAATCATATCTGGAATGTGGTCAATCATGGACATGTCAACGGCTGACATTGAAAATTCTTCTGGAATCTCACCCTTCAAACTCTTGCGTTCTTTCCCAAATGGCATGTCGTAAAGATCGTATTTCCAACGGCAAGACTGAGAACATCCACCACGGTTAGCATCACGCATACTCATGTGGTTTGAAAGTGTACAACGACCAGAGTAAGAAATACACATAGCTCCATGGACAAAAGCTTCAATCTCAACATCTGTGCGTTTGCGGATTTCTGCCAATTCTTCCATCGAAACCTCACGCGCCAAAACGACACGAGTCAAGCCCAATTCTTTCCAGAATTCAAGCGTTTCATAGTTAGTGGCACTTGCTTGGGTAGAGAGGTGAATTTCAAGACCTGGTGCTTCTGTCGCTGCAATCATAATCAAGGCAGGGTCAGACACGATAACTGCCGCGATTCCGATATCACGTAGCTTACGGAACCACTCACCAGCACCAGCTTCATTTCCTTCGTGCATCACCATATTAGCCGCTACATAGACCTTAGCTCCGTACTTAGCCGCAAACTGCACGCCTTCTTCCATCTGTTCAAAGGTAAAGTTTCCAGCACGGCTACGAAGACCATAGGCCTGACCACCGATAAAGACAGCATCTGCCCCATACTGAACAGCTACTTTTAGCTTCTCTAAAGTCCCTGCAGGCGATAAAACCTCAGGACGTTTTAATGTTTTTGTCATGTTTTCTCCTATTTGCAATATAAAAGTTTGACGTTTTTCCTTCTCATTTTATAGTAAATAAGCCATAAAATCAAGCCTAGATAAATTGTTTTGACAATTCTAATCTTTTAAGCTTTTGATAACAGAATTCTAAAAGCTTTTACTTATAACAAACTTCTCACACCATCATCTCGTTAAAACATAAAAATTTAGTTACATTTCTCAAAAATAAAACAAGGAATCTACCTAAATATAAGATAGAACCCTCATTTTTTTATTTTTATTTAAATTAAACTGTAGAGCTTACTTTTTCAGTAGTTTCTAAATGTGGAACTCTCCATACATTTAAAAACTCAACAATTAACTATCATTGACAAATAGTTTCTTATATCTAATCAAATAATTTAGTGTTTATTTTTTACAAATGGAATCAGAGAAAAAATCAACCCTAAGAATCCTAGTGACGCAAGCGATTTATTATCTTCTGTACCAGTGTTTGGAAGTTCAGATTTATTATTTACTCTTTCTTGCATAGAAGTTTCTACTGTGTCGTCTACTCTCTTTTCAGTAGATTGCTTTTCTCTATTTATGTTCTCTGTATCATTGGTTTTATAAACTACTGATTGTCTATGGTTATTATCTTTTTTCCGAGGTAAGTCTTCTTCCTCTGATGATGTGCTTCTATAAGTATAAGAAGGTAATTCCAGAATCGGTGGCTCTATCGAATTAACTCCTCCTGTGTATTCAGGAACGTCATTAGTAGGAGCGTCCGTTGGTTTGTCAGATATAATTGTTGGTTCTTCTATCTCTACTGGTTCCATTTCAGCAGTCATAGTTTGTATTAATTTTGGAGAGTATTCATTTTCGAGAGAATAACGAATCGTAATTTTTACCTGTACTTCTTTTTGAACGATTTTACCACCTTTTTCTATATTAACAGTGATTGTCTTCGTATAAACTTTTGGTTTGCTACCAATCTCAATAACGCCATCTTCACCTTCTTGTTTGATTTCATACCTTTCATGTATTTCATGAATTTCATCGTCAGGAGTTTTATTTGGTATAGGTTCATTCTTATAAGTTAATTCATTTATGATTAATGGTTTACTTTCTTTTACTACAGTCATTTGACCAGCTTCTTTATCACTATTCAATTTATATTCATATCTTTTAATCCCAGGGAAAGAATATACCAATGGTTTAGTATGGACTGGATCAACAGCTGTACCTATTAAATTACGTTTATGTTCTTCTGTCAAATTATTGCCCCAAGATGTAATCACAGCGTGATGTGTAACAGGATCATACTGATAATTAACTTCGATTGTTGTTGGTTTACTGCTGTAGTATAACGCTACAGGTGGTATTGGGTCCAAATAGGTTTTAGTGTGGTCTGGTACATATAATTTATTTTCAGGAGAATAACCTCTTATTGTTGTCTTAGTTCCTACATATACTTTTTTTGCTTTCATGCCACTGTCCTTAATAATCGGTTCAGATTCATGCATAATAAGTTCACCTGTTTCAGTATTAATTTCATATGTATACTTCACAGATTTTATTTTACCATTACGGCTACTATCAGTTATTTCTTCTTCTCTTGTTTCGCCACCATCCAGATTTTTATCCTCAATATAAATATTTGCAGGTGGTATTTCTTCTATGATAACTTCTTCAGATTTTGTACCAATTTTAATAACTTTTCTTCCCTTTTCATCAACCGTCTCAGTCCGTTTTCCACTCTCAAGTGTTTCATCTGCTACATATATTGGTTTTTCTGCCACTTGAGGTTTCTCAAATTTCTTATCAAAATGGACTGAATACTTACCAGACTCTTCTTTTTTTACAGTAAAAGGCAATACCTCATTAGTTATATCTTCTCCCAGTATCCCTGTTTCTTCATAATTTTCTGGTAATATATAATGAACAATAGTTTCTGCAGGAAGTTTACTACCACTATCCACTAACTTATTATCGACTTTTAAATAAATAGGAATTTCTTGATAAACAATCTTTGGTTTTGTCCCAATCTCAATAACCCCAAATTCCATTTCTTGTTTTGTTCTATATTCTGAATGAGTGTGTTCAACCCAACCAAAATATTTATTTACAAGTTTATAATAATCAACTTTTTCGCGAATTAATGGGATTGCTTTTTTTACAATAGATGATTCTCCTGCTTCACGTTCTGGCTGAGCGATATAATGATATCTTTTTTTACCTGTTTTAGTGACAGATACTTTTGGTCCAGTATTTTTTTTTATGATTTTCGTAGTAATGTTATTATCTGGTAAAACTGTTCTTTTTCCATCCTCATCCACACCAAGTGGTGTCCTTTGCACTTCCTCAGTTTTAATTAACTTTTTATTTTCCTCAGCAAGATGTTTTTCTGGATTATATTGAAAAGTAATTTCATAGGTTAAGTCATATCTATGTTCTCCGTAAACCAAATTGATTTCATCAGTATATTCTTTACTATCATCACTTTCAAACGCATATTCATACACAGTTTCCGTACGATTTAATTTTTTTGTTCCAACATGGATGATTTTACCTTTTTTTCCACTGTCTGTTAGAACTGGTTCTGATTGAATGTCAGTTACCTCTCCAGTTGTTGGATTTACTTTGTAGGTATGAGTAAGGGTAGATATTTTCCCGTTATGAGTGCTATCTAAAGATTCTTCTTCTCTTGTAGTCCCCCCTTCTAATTCCTTATCCTCTTGATAGGTAATAATAGGAGGTATTTCTTCCATAACGGTTGTTGGTTTTGTCCCAATCGTAATAATTTTCTTTCCTGTTTCAGTAATTACTTCGTTTCTTTTACCAAGTTCAATAGTATCATCTGCTTTATATTCGACTTCAACTGATTGAGCTTCTGTTAAGTCTAACTTTGGTGTAGAAACGAGATGATTTACAGTAGCTGATGTGCTTGGCTTTTCAGTACGGACATCTCCCTGTTCGCTTGCACATACAACTGGCGCATTGGCTACAGCACCAATAAAGAACTGTCCAATCAAAACAGATGCAACGCCAACACTAAATTTTCTAATGGCAAACTTCTGATGTTTTTCAAATTTCACTTCTATTCTCCCTTATTATTTTGTCGAATTCTTTTTTCAAACATAATAAACATATACTAAACATCAAGCAAATGTGTATACTATTACCTATCTTACTATTTTTAATACTTTCTAAATAAAAAAATCAATAGATATCCACGGTTTTCCTTTCATGACAAAAAGTAGAAATAACCATTAATCATAATTTTATCCTAAAAATAAAATACACAAAAATAATAACTACTCATTTTATCAAGTATTTGTTTTTGTTATACTCATATTTATCCTCTCCTATGAAATATTTGGACTTCTTTGTAAAATATAACATTTTTATTACAAATTTCAATTTCTAGACTCAGAAATCGATAAAGACAACTTCACAATTATTGTAGGGTGAAAGTTCTTGCTATTTTCCATTTACTGAGTAGCAACTTCATTTTACTTTTGATATCAAATCTTAAACACTCGTCTAACGGGTGGTTTATGTGGAGGTTAGGCAAAAAATCTTTAATACTCTTCGAAAATCTCTTCAAACCACGTCAGCTTCCATCTGCAACCTCAAAACAGTGTTTTGAGCAGCCTACGGCTAGCTTCCTAGTTTGCTCTTTAATTTTCATTGAGTATAAAATCAGAAAAGAGCATAGTAACAAGCCTTGAAAAAACTTGATACTATGCGTCTTATTGTTTAAAAATCTATAAAATTTCTCCTCAAAATAAATTTTCCTAACCTCTTTTTTCCTTTTTTCTACAATCAAGGTTTCCAAACCAACCTTCATCATATCCGTGAGGGTATTTTAACGCTCTCCTGCAGTTGAATCTTTACCTGAATTAACTAGAGATCACGATTGCATAAGTATCAACGTGGTGTTGAGCTACCGCATCCATTTCCACAGCTTTAATCCTCCTTTTTCAAGCTCAGTATTCTATTCAAAGAAAGGGCATCAAATAACAAAATATTCCCAACGTGAGTAATCATATTTAGTTTTTTAGCAATATAGTCAGCTTGTCCAGTAAAACAAAGCTAGCTATGTGTGGAAAATCGTACTGTGGTCAATCATTACAAATTAGAAATTTAACACAGATACCCTGTAGCTAAGAGTATTTATTTTTTTATACCGTTCACTCACCTTTTCTTGATTTTGATATTTCATAAAATCACAAACTAAAATATCTCGTTTTTCTCCAATTCTAACTGGTAAGCGAATCTAAAAAATTATGCAATTTTTCATTCATTTCAGAATAATCGTTACCACGCAATTCTTCGGGTGATTGAACAAAAGATAATGTTTGATGTTGTTCTATCAATCGTTCTTCACTATCCGCAGCAACTAATAAATCAATCGCTTCTAAATCAAACTCTAAATGCACTTGGAAAGCATAATGTTTAGGGCTAAAGCGAACAATCTGTCGTGGACAACCTTGACTGGTAGCAAGGATTACCGCTTCGTCTGTCAATCCCGGCATATCACCATGCCAGTGACCAACTAAAAGCTCGCTACCAAAATGTTTGAGGTGTTTATCTGCTAGTCCTTGACTAGTCATCCTAATAGGGAATACACCTATTTCTCTTTCAGGACTATGCTCATATTGTCCCCCATAAGCTACAGACAGTAGTTGCGCCCCCAAACATACACCTACAATATATTTATCTTCTTCTATTGCTTGGCGAATAAGTCTAATTTCTTCTTTTGGATGATAATAAGGGAAATGTTCTTTATCTTCATCAGGAGATTGAGGACCTCCCATAATGATAAGAAAATCAATATCAGAAACTGTTTTGGGTAAAGCTTCTCCCTTATAAACTCTAGTTATTCCAATATCATGACCTCTTGATTGAGCCCAAGTTAGATAAGCACCTGGGACTTCAAAACTCTCATGTAGTATAAAATGCACTTTCATTATTTTTTCCTAACACCTTTTTTAACTTAATGGACGATTATTTGATTTATGAATTGTCAACAAAATTACCATTAAACTTGTTCGATATCTTGCTTCAAATCGTCATCGAACAAGTCTATTAACTTTAATCTCTTTCAGGTAAAGTTTTTAATGATTATCCAAAAAACTTATAATTCTTACCCATAAAATAGAAAAAGAAGCTCAAATTTAAGAGCTTCTTTGGAGACAAGTTAAAGCAGTTTATATCATTTTCAATACTTTTTTTACAGTTATTAAAAATGCTGTTACATCAAGGATTCTTAGCCTAAGTTACTCTTATCTATTATTCCCACTCA
>BNJS01000496.1_pt1 | contig 139407 bp, 225 predicted proteins | sample 8540461 | NCBI WGS metagenome assembly BNJS01 (sample SAMD00202454, study PRJDB9452) | human saliva metagenome | isolation source: human saliva | place: Japan
CGACAATGCCCTAAATGAAGGACATCAAGTGACCTTTACCTTAAAAAAATACTGAGGCCACCATCAGCCCAGACAAAGCAAAACCACTGACCAAAAAAGGGAGTGTGACCTTTCATCTCAGTGGCAGTGCAGGGGAAGAAGACAGTGTCACCTTCTACATTGATGGCAAGCGTGTCGCCGAACCAATCAAAATCGCTGCCCAAATCCTAAGACCACAACACATCAGTTTTGAATACAATAAGACGACCTTTACCGTTGACGAGACCTCCCTCCCCTTGATGCCCCAATGATCAAAAAGAAGGACGTGCTTACTTGCCGCTTCGTGCCTTTAATCAAGCCCTAAATGCCAAGACTTTCTTTGAGCCTCAAGCAAAGGTCATCTCTACCTATTATCAAAATGACATCATCACCATGACCCTAGAAAGCACCCAATATAGCGTAGGAGAAACACCAAAAACCATGGATGCCAAGCCTTTTTGCTAAAAATGGTATCACCTATGTTCCAATACGCTTCATTGCCACTGAATTTGGCTACAAGGTACAAGCCACCAAGACAGGCGTCAACCCTCATTAAAGATGATAAAGCATGAAAAAAAGTCTTAGTCAGTGCCTGTCTCCTCGGTCACCCTTGTCGCTATGATGGTCAAAGTAAAACCTATCCCGCTATCAACACCCTAAAAAAACACTTGCCCACCTCCTGCCTTTTTTTGTCCTGAAGAAGCAGGGGGCTACCTACCCCACGTCCACCTTGTGAAATCAAAGAGGGCAAAGTCCTCACCAAGACAGGGCAAGATCATACAGCTTTTTTTCTAAAAGGTGCCTCTTTGGCCCTCAAATACTGTCAAGAAGAAAAGATTACCCTCGCTCTGATGAAAGAAAATAGCCCCTCTTGTGGCGTCCATTATCGTTATGATGGCCACTTTTGTGGCAATAAAATTCCCGCTTCGGGATTGACCACTCAAGCCTTACAAAAAGTAGGTATTCGTGTCTTTAGTGAAAATGAAATCAATCAACTTAAGGAGGTTCTATGAAATATTATTTACTGAGGGTGTTGTTATGCTTATTTTTTTCCTTTCCTCACCCCTACTAGCAAATGATGAAGAACCTCTAAACCCTATCCAAGATCTAGAAACAGAAATTCTCTCCACAAAAAAATACCTCAAGGCTACGAAAAAGGTTATGCTTATCGTCTCAATGGTGACTACGTCACTCGCTATGATAAAAAAGTCTCCCAGGGGGCAAGGATCCTTATGATGCCTACATCATCACCATTGATCTTGAGACTGCCACCTTAAAAAACCTTGAGCGTCTTTATACCGAGCATCCAAAACTAGAAGAGAAAAAAACTCATTAGTAAAAAGAAAGCCCTCCAGCTTTCTACCGCACTCTTTGATGACTATGATGGTATCACTCTCACCCTAGTCGATACCAAAAAAATCACCCCCTATGAAGCCAAACCAAGTCAAAAAACAGGCTTGCGTTATGCTTATCTGGTTAACGATAATCATCTAGGCAAAAATAAAGTTCTCTATATTGATGCCTACGACGGTGAAATCTTGGGGCTTGATCAGTACAATACTGTTAGTAGTGATGATATTCCCCAAGAGCCAGAAAGTTTCTTTCTAAACCTCTGGGAAAGCATCAAACGTTTCTTTGGTCGTGCTTAACTACCCCCATAAAAGCCAACAAAAAAGCAAGCCCTAGGGGCTTGCTTTTTGTTTTACCTGTATTTCAAAAAACTAACGACAATGGTAATCAGCGCCGAGGAAGTTAAGGCCAGTCCTGTTAGGGTATTGCCATTTTCCAGTACGCTTGCCCCACTAAAGGCAAGGAGAGCAATAGATAAAAAGGCAAAGCCCTGTCCCAACAGACGCTCCACATGATAAAAAATTTTCTCTACCTTAAGCACTTGAAAGCGTGCTTGGCTTTCCTCCTCAAGGAGAGATAAGACCAGCTTGCCTGAACCTGAAAGCGCCTCTTCGTAAGCCACCAAAGTCTCAGGTGTCGGGAGATCGAGTCTTTCTATTTTTAGGCGTGTAACTCATTTTTTTAGCCTCTTTTCAAAACGCCAAAGGATAACTGCTAAGATTTCCCTAGTCACCGGCGTGTGGAGCTTGCTCTCCTGATCAAACAAATCTCCCTTAATCGCCCACGCCACTGCCTCCCTTGCCCAAGGGCTGGGCGTATTTCCTTCTTTGCTGCTTTCCTTATCCTCATAAGTCATTTTTTTATCGCCCTTTCTTCAAAACTTTTCCAACGTCCTGTCGCTAGTAAGACCCTTGGACAATACTTCCCTGTCCAATCTTGGTGCTTATAAATCGGTAAATTTCCCAAATGCTTTTTTTAAGTAGCCAATCAGTAGCAAGGCATTTGCCTCAGCTTGTAAAACATCGCCCACCTCACAAATCTCAATGGCGATAGTGGTCATATTGCCCCGACCCTGTCCATCCCCTGCATGCCAAGCCACCTCATTAATGGGTAAGACCTGGACAATATGATGATCATCTACAAAAAAATGCGCACCAATATAGTCTCTTTCTGCCTCTTCCACGCTCACCAGCCACTTGGCATGGGCAAGGGCGGTGGCTGTCGGCATATTATTGCCTGTATTGTGTATGGTAATCCCCTTAGGCACCATAAAAATACCTGTACGCACATTGGCTTGACCCACCCTAGGCACCAAGGCAAGGACAAAGGGACAAGTTTTGAGCTGATTTTCCTTGATAATCCCTTGAATAGTCATAAAAGCCTCCTTTCAGAAGATAAAAAAAGGGGCTTAGCCCCTTTTTTTAAGCATGATAGACTTCTTCTACACTACGGCTTACCAGTTCTGCACCAACTGCTTCGCTATAAAGGGCAGTTTTAGAGCCGATAACCCTACTTGCAATCACTTTGCCCATCGCCTCTCTAATCGCCTCACTACTAACCCCTGGTTTTGGTTCGGCAATGGTTAGGGTCGCTGTCTTACCATCTTCACATTTAAAAATTAAGGTTTAATGTTTTTTTGTCTCTTGACTCATGATTAATCTCCTTTTTCTCTTATTTTTTTCGCTTTTGACTTATTGTAACTTCGTTTCATCAATACGGCTGAGGCTGACAAAATCATCAGCGATCAAGGTGCCGAGTGCTGTCCCTAGGGTCACAAGAACCGTATTTTTCTGCCTCAGGTTTGATATTTTTGCCAAGTACGGGTGATGGTTTTGTTCTTTCCCCCGACTTGACGACTAGAGGTGAGTTTGAGTTTACTTTGATTTGCCATGATTATTCTCCTTTTTGATAAAGTATTGAGGTCCCTCACTACTCTAAGGAAAATATCGCCCTTTTGGTTCACCTTTTGGCAAAAACTTTTGTCATGACAGTGGTAAGTTCATTTTTTTATACTCCTTTTTACATCAGAGAAAGAAGAAAAAAAGGAGAAAAAAACGAAATGAAAACCTATACCCTAATCGCCTTTAAAAAGCGTATCCAAGTCAGTGAAGCTGTCTATAAAGCCTACTATCAAGCCTATGAAAAAGAACGCTATCAAAATAAACTCACCCTCACCCATACCCTACCCTTGGAAAAAGCTAGAAGCTAGTGGCATGAGTGTCGAGGCTCATCTCAGTCAAAGTCTTCCCAGTACGGAAGATATTTTTTTGAAGACAGTCACTTAAAAGCTGTTCTAGCGTCTGCCCTCTTGAGCCTATCTGAGGGAGAAAGGGAGCGTTTCCTCGCCCTTGCCTATGGAGAAGCCACAGAACGTGAGCTTTCTGCACGTTATCAAATGAGTAAGTCCAAAAATTCATCGAGAAAAAAATAAGACAAGAGAAAAAAATTGCAAGCCTATCTCAAGGCTCACTTGGCATGAAATCAAATAAATGCTATAATGAGCCATACCTTTCCACCCAACGCCTTCGTCTCGTTTGATGAAAAGGATTGACAATGAGCAATTTATTACAGACTATCGAGACAGCCATTACCCTTTATGGTGACAGGCCACAAGACGTACGTGAAAAAAACCTTAGCCAAGCTAGAGTGCTATCGGCATGAAAAAAATGGACAGCTACTCTTGCCTCTAACCCAAGCAAGATAGACAAACAAAGCCTTCTTGCCCTGGAGCTTGCCGTCACTCACCTAGCGACCTATCCTCATGAAGCCGCAGAGTGCCTTTCCAAGCTCCTCTACTATCGCTATCTTGCGCCAAATGCTTTTGGACAAATCAGCACTGATGACACGTTATTATTTAGAAGAACGCACCTATTATAGACGAAAAAAAGAAGCCCTAAGCCTTTTAGGACTGATTCTCCTCTTATCAGATCAGTCTTAAAAAGCCTTAGGGCTTTTGTGTGTTATTTTAATTGAATTAAAAGATAGCTATCTTCTGCGATGTCATAATAATAGACCATCATTGTCTTTAAATCCATGCCATAGCGTTCGACCACAGGAAAAATGCCTCCATCATGAGTCTTTGTCCTCACTTCCAAAAGATAATAAACCATTTGTGTCTTTTGATCAACTGTCTAGCCCCCATAGCTAAAGCTATAGCCACTAAAAGTACCATGCACCTTTAAAAAATGCTCCCGAAAAGCCTTGTGGTTTAAGATACGATTTAAAAACCTTTGAGAAAATTTTGAGGTATCTGCCTTTTTGGGCTTGTTGCGTTGAGCAACTTGGTGCTTGATTGGCATAGGCTGGCATACTACCAACTACGAGACAGAGGACAAGGGCATGACTAGGCTTTTTCTTTTTCATCTTTATTGTCTCTTTTTCTAAAAAAACAACTCAGGAGGATAATTTTTTTACATCCTTTAATTATCTCAGTTTCAACCCCCTTATCCACAAATGTGGATAAGGGGGATGACTATTGCAAGAGTTCAAATTGTTCCATATTTTTTTATTTTCACGATAGATTTTTATAGGTCTTAAGATCAATCCCATAGCGTACCAAAAGGGCTACTTGACCAGTTTGAGGATCTTTACGCTTCACATCAGCGAGATAGTAGACTCTTTCATCTTTTTCTACAGTGAGCTTGTAGCCATAAGTGATATAGATACCCTTAAAACTACCATAGGTATTGATGATGTCTTGTCTCACTTTGCGATTGTTAGCGATAAGATTGACCACTTTATTTTCAAAGGTAGGTTCCACATAGCTTGCTTTTTTTGGTGCGGCTTCTGCCTCAGGTAGATAAGCCAAGCTGCCTACGCCTACACTAGCAATTAAGAGACTTGCCAAGATTGCCTTTAATTTTTTTGTTTTCATCAACATCACTCCATTTTTTAGGTATTTTTTTAATACTAGCTTATTTTGAATGCAAAGACAAGGAATTTTTTCCTTTACCACTCTTAAGACATAAAAAAGCAAGCCCTAAGGCTTGCTTTTTTATTTATTGTTTAACGCTTTGTCTCAAAGAAATAACTTATCTAGAGAATACTACGCTAGAAGTACCACCACGTTGTGCATCTCTGATAGCAGTGACTTTAAAGCCAAGTTCTTCAGCTACGAAACGTACTGGAACCATAACTCTTGCGTTAGAAATGAATGGTGCAACGTCCATTAATTTTTCTTTGTCGTTGATCATAAGTTTCTTATCATCTTGAGTTAATTCTAAGGTGTTACCTTCGCTCTTAACAGTAACTTTCTTTGTCTTTTCGTCATAACCTACTTCAGCACCGAAAGCTTCAGCGATGACACGTAGTGGAACGAAAGTACGGTTAGATTTTTATGATTGGAGCAGCTTCAAGAGAAACGTTACTATTGTTAACGTTAGCCATGTTGCTACCGATGCTCATGACAACGAAACGGTTGATGTTCGCATTTTTACCAGTTTCACTAAAGGTGTAGGTTAAAGTGCTTGCATAGTATTGGTTTCTGTTGTCACGAACGAATACTTGGATTTCAGCAGTGGTTGGTTTGTCAGAAGTAACGAATAACTTACCGGTACCTTTAGCTGCATCTACATCACCTGTAGAGAAGTTAGCTGAAACCTTAGCTTCTTTGTTGCTTGAAGAAAGAACGATAGCGTTTACAGTACTTACGTTATCGATACCTACGCTCTTACCAGCGCCATCAATGATTTGGAAGTCAACTTGGTTGTTGGTTCCGATTACACCACTGTTAGTAGCGAATTTTAGACCTCTACCGTCTTGAGCAACGTTAAGTTCAACGATAGAAACGAGGTTTTGACGTTCAGCTACAGCAGTAACAGTGATCTTGGTACCGAGGTATTTTTTTCGTCATTTTTTTAACAACGAAGCTACCATCATTGAAGTTGAAGCTTTGAACTGCATAACCATTGTAACCAAGGTTTACACCTCTAGCTGGTTTTTTAACACCCTTATCATCTAGGAAGTAAACGTCAGCTTTTGGCATGGTTTTACCAAGACCAACAGTTTCTGTATCGTATTCAAGCTTTAAGCTCTTAGCTACGCCAAATGGTGCAACTTCGAAAGAAACGTCAATGGTTTTACCATTGTCAGTTGCAAAACGAAGAACATATTTACCTTCAACTAAAGCTCTAGCGCTTCTGATGGTGTAGTAGTCTTTACCAGCTACTGAAACAATTCTGAAGTCTTTAGCTTCAACTCTAGATTTAGCTGGTTTTTCAACAACTTTAACATAGTCTTTGTTACCAGTGGTAACTTCTTGGCTAACAGTTTTAAGAAGTGCGCCGTTAGGATCACGGAATTCGATGCGTACAAAGTCTTCAAATGTATAAGCATTAGATACTTCGTCAGCAGAGATAGGTGCTGTTGGGGTTTTTACAACGACCATTTTGTCAACATTGCTGCTGGTAACTTTAACTGGAACGGTGATTTCATTGCCATCAACGTCAACGAAGATTTTGTAATCCCCTTGAGCTGTTGCGGTGAATTCGACTTCAACAGAACCAGAGTTATCAGTAACGTCTGTTTTTCTTTACTAATTGAATGTTGTTAGAGTTGGTGTCAATTTTTACTGGTAAACCACGACCAACAGACTTAGTAGCTGCTGCATCGCTGTAAGCAGTAACAACAAATTTTTTTCTTTTTGGATACCATTGGTATTACCAAGAACAGCTGTTGTTGTAGCTGTATTATCAGTTAAAAACAAGCTCAGTGTTGTTGATTTTTGAAAGACTTAACATTTGTTTTTTTGCACTAACAGTTATGACACCTTTGTCGCTGTTTCTAGCAAGTTCTCTTGCTTCAACATCAGCGGTGATTTTACCAGCTGCGATATCAGTAGCTGCTGTTGTACCAGCTTCGATGTAAGCTGCATGAAGGGTATATTTACCTGCACGAGAGAACTTAACATCAATTTTTAGATTCAGCTGTTGAAGCAGGGGTAAGTTCAAGAACACCTCTACCATTGTCAACAACACCTGTGGTACCTGGTTTTTACACCTAGAGCATCATCGATAACGTTGTTGCTCTTTTTCAACCCAAATGTAGATTTTTACCAGTGCCTGTAGTAGCAGTGTTATCTTTGTCTAAAAGACCAGTTTTAATTTCTACTAAATCATTGGTATCAACTTCAGGGTTAGCGTCACCTGTTTCAATGTAAGATGCGCTAACAGATACAGGACCAGCTGCATAAATTGGAGCAACGTCTAAAAAGACCAGCGCTTGGTACAAGACCGGTCGCCATAAAACCTGCTAATGTAAGGCTAGCGATTAATTTTTTTGTTTTTCAAAATAATTCCCTCCCATAGGATAAATAGTATTTGTAGATTCCCGTCTACACGGTACGGATCCATTGCCGTAGTCAACGGCAGGTGTCGGCGCACAGGGTTGCGCAGACTGAGTTATGCTGTGGCCTAACTCCCCCTTTCGAGATTTTTGCTATGGATCGTTATGCTAAACGGCAGAGCCGTAGTAGCCAAAATTATGAAGTCTTAGACTTTGTACACATTATAAGCGTATAAAATGTTAAGCACAAGGGCTTTTTTTATAAAAAAACTTGCACTTTGTCATTTTTTTGTTCATCTTTTTTTATTTTTTTCGCCAAATAATATACCATTCAAGTGACATCTTTCCACAAGATAGGTCGCAAAAAGGGAACTTACCACTGTCAAGACGAGACAAACCGGGACCAAAATCAGCCAAAGTACACCACTGGACGTCTGCACAAACTGTCTGATGAAAAGGGTCAGTACAGGATGGATGAGATAAATCCCAAAAGAATAGTGACTCACTAAGGCAACCTTACCCCTCACCTCTCCCCGTCCAATAAAAAAAGATGAGTAAAGTCAGTGCCACAAGCATGGCATAGAGATTGATATTTAAAGTATAGATAAAAGGTACTAAAAGCTTTGTGCCTCCCACAGACTGACCCAAAAGTTTTTTTGGTATAAAAAGATGTCCTCCTAATGAAAGCATGAAAAGTCCCAAGATAGGCTTAGCGTATTTGATGAGCTTTTTCTTTTAGGCTCTCATAATAATACCCACACCACAAGCCAAAAAAAGCCTGCATACCAATGCCAAAAAAACAAGTGGTCATCAAATATTTAAACTCAAAGTTATTGTAAAAATAGCGGTTGGTGTAAAAAAAGAGAACCTGTGGCACAAAGGCAAACAAAAAAATCCGACTAAAATATTGTCCCCTATTTTTTTGTACCAACTTGACCATAAAGGGGTGCAAGGAGTAAAAATTCTATTAAGATAGGTAAGAAGTAAAGATGCTCCCAAGCCTTACCGAGTAAAAACCATTTGAGGTAGTTACTTAAATTTAAAAAAATCACTCACCCCATACTTACCTAAAAGGACATCTAGCCCGAGATAAAGCCCTGTCCAAATGATAAAGGGCATTAAAACACGAAAGGCTTTTTTTCTTATAAAAGGTCTTGGCTTCAAGACCCTTTTGGGCGCTTTTACCCACCAAAAAAATAAAGATAAGTAGAGAAAAAAAGTGGTACAGCAAAGATAAGGGCGCCTCTTAACATAAAGAAAAAAAGCCTTGCCACAAGCTACCCACTTGGAGATTACTCACTGGTAAGTTTAAAATATGAATCGCCACCACTGCCACAATGGCGAGAAAACGAATACGAGTCACTTCTGTTAAAAATCTTTGGCATGATTTTTCCCTCCTTTATCTGATTAAAAGTGTTATTCATTATACTCTATTTTTATTCATAATGACGATATGATTTTTAGACAATCTTTCTTAAATTTTTCCTTAACTATAAAAATCAACAAAAAAAGACTAGCCTAGGCTAGTCTTTTTTTCTTTCAATTGTCTTCTCCAGCGATACGAGCAGCAGCAATAACATTATCACCATCACCTAGGCGCATAACTTTGACCCCTTGGGTATTGCGACTAAAGATGGAAATATCACTGGTAGAGAGTCTAATTAAGGTGCCTTCTTTAGAGATCACCATGACTTCTTCACCCTCTAGAACAACAAGACCGGCAGCAACCTTGCCTGTCTTTTTCACTGACTTTAAAGGTGATGACACCCTTGCCCCCACGAGCTTTGGTGGTCGCATATTCTTCTAGGGCTGTACGCTTGCCATAGCCATTTTCACTGATAATACAAAGGCTACCTTTTTGGCTGGCACTTTCCATAGAGACGACCCTATCATCCGCTCTAAGGTTGATCCCTCTGACCCCTCTTGCCACTCGTCCTGTTGGACGGACATTGTCCTCATTAAAACGCACCGCATAGCCATCTTCTGTGATGAGCATGATTTCTTCTTGACCATCGGTAAGACGAACAGCGATAAGCTCATCCCCCTCTTCTAGACGGATAGCGTTGATACCATCTTTGCGATTGGTATCGTAGTCGCTTAACTTGGTCTTTTTGATGTAGCCTTTTTTGGTTGCACAGGTGAGGTATTTGTTTTCCTCATAGTCTTTTAGAGCAATGACAGCAGTGATTTGTTCTCCACCGGAAATATTTAAGAGATTAACAATTGCCATACCCTTTGCCTGTCTGCTGTTTTCTGGTATTTCGTAGGTTTTTAAGACGCAAAACCCTACCTCTATTGGTAAAAAAATAGGAGATAGTGATGGGTTGTGGTGATAAAGATTTGGGTGACAAAGTCTTTTTCTTTCATCGAAGTAGAAGAAACCCCTTTACCTCCACGCTTTTTGGTTTTTATAGGCGTCCATTGGCATACGTTTGATGTAGCCTGCGTGGCTGACGGTGATGACCACATCTTCATCGGCAATCAAGTCTTCGATATTGATTTCACCCTCATCATAGGTGATGTCAGTTCGTCTTTTATCGCCAAAATTTGTTTTTGACCTCGCTAATTTCTTCTTTAATGATGGCAAGGACTTTTTTTGCCTATCAGCAAGGATGGCTTGATACTCGGCAATTTTTTTTCGAGTAATTCTTTTTAACTCTGCTTCCAGTTTTTTTCTTGGTTTAATCTTTTGCAAGCGTCTGAGTTGCATTTCAATGACCGCTTGTGACTGTCTTTGAGAAAGGCCAAAGCGTTCTTTGAGCTTGTCTCTACTCATCTCATCATCATAGGAGGCACGGATAATGCTAATAACTTCATCAATATTGTCCACAGCGATTTTTTTAAGCCTTGGACGATATGGGCTCTTTCCTCTGCCTTGCGAAGATTATAGGTCGTACGCTTGATGATAATTTCTTCTTGATGGGCGACATATTCCCCAATCATGGTCTTTAAATCCAAGATTTTTGGCGTCCCATCAACAAGGGCGAGCATAATGACATTAAAATTTTGTTGCAACTGGGTATTTTTTTGTAGAGCTTATTGAGTAAAATCTGTGGATTGGCGTCACGTCTAAGTTCGACAACGACACGCATACCGTCTTTATCGCTCTCATCTCTTAGGGCAGTAATCCCATCAAGTACCTTATCCTTGGTCAAGTCGGCGATTTTTTTCCACCATACTCGCCTTATTGACTTGGTAAGGAATTTCAGAGATGACGATACGATTTTTTTACCATTGGTCATTTTTTTCAATGACTGCCTTACCCCTTAGGCTGATAGAACCACGACCGGTATGATAGGCATCTTTGATACCCTTATGTCCAATAATCGTCCCACCTGTTGGAAAGTCTGGCCCTTTGACATATTTAATGAGTTCATCAACACTGATGTCATTATTGTCAATATAGGCCAAGACCCCATCAATGACCTCAGTGAGATTGTGTGGGGGAATATTGGTCGCCATACCGACAGCTATCCCGGAAGACCCATTGACCAAAAGGTTAGGATAACGTGAGGGGAGGACGGTTGGTTCTGTGGTAGACTCGTCATAGTTTGGAGCAAAATCTACAGTTTCTTTGTCAATATCTTTAAGCATTTCATGGGCAATTTTTGCCATCTTTGCTTCCGTATAACGTTGAGCAGCTGCCGGATAGCCATCAATATTCCCAAAGTTACCTTGCCCATCAACAAGGGGATAACGCATGGAAAAATCTTGGGCAAGTCTGACCATGGCATCATAGATGGCAGCGTCACCATGAGGGTGATAGTCTGCCATGACCTTCCCTGTGACGTGGGAAGATTTTTTGTGTCCTTTGTTGTAAAAAAGTCCCATTTGATACATCGCATACAAGATGCGACGATGAACAGGTTTCAACCCATCACGCACATCTGGCAAGGCACGTGAAGTAATAACACTCATCGAATAATTGATAAAGGAAGTTTCCATTTCTTCGACAAGATTGACCGGTAGAATACTACCATGAGTATAATTGTCCATACTTCCTCCTAAACATCAATATTATTGGCATACTTGGCATTGGCAGTGATAAATTCACGGCGTGGCTGTACTTTTTCACCCATTAAGATAGAAAAGACATCATCAGCATTTTGGGCATCTTCTATGGAAACCTTGAGCAAGATACGATTTTCATTGCGCATGGTGGTTTTCCCCAAGGTCAGCTGCATTCATTTCCCCAGCCCTTTATAACGCTTGATGGTATGCTCCTTATTGCCAGTATTTTTCTTTTTAGATAGGCTTGAAGGGCAGCATCGTCATAAAAATACTCTACCTTTTTACCCTTTTGAATGGAAAAAAGTGGGGGTTGGGCGATATAAACATAGCCCGCTTCAATAAGGGGACGCATGTAGCGATAGATAAAGGTCAAAAGCAAAGTGCGAATATGCGCCCCGTCCACGTCAGCATCGGTCATAATAATAATTTTATGGTATCTTGCTTTGGCAAGTTCAAAATTGTCGCCAATAGAAGTCCCGATTGCTGTGATAAGATTTCTAATTTCTTCATTGCCAAGGATTTTATCCATGCGTGATTTTTCAACATTTAGGATTTTACCACGAAGGGGCAAAATCGCTTGGTGCTTTCTATCACGCCCATCGACAGCAGAACCACCCGCTGAATTCCCTTCGACAATAAAGAGTTCACAAAACGCAGGGTCAGTCAAAGAACAATCTGCCAACTTCCCTGGTAAGGAAGTTGACTCTAAAGCTGACTTTCTTCTTGTCATATCTCTAGCACGGCGTGCTGCTTCTCTAGCACGGGCAGCGGTCTTGGCTTTTTCGACAATAACCTTGGCTTCCTTAGGATTTTTCTTCCAAAAAGATTTGGACAGCCTCGCCTGTAATACTGTCCACAATAGAGCGGACTTCACTATTACCGAGCTTGGTTTTTGGTTTGTCCTTCAAATTGAGGCTCCGGCACTTTGACCGAGATAACAGCTGTCAAACCTTCACGAATGTCATCACCGGTGAGGTTTTTCCTCATTTTCCTTGAGGAATTTTTTTGGCGACGAGCATAGTCGTTGATGGTTCTGGTCAAAGCTGTCTTAAAAGCCACTTTCATGGGTACCACCCTCGTGGGTGTGGATATTGTTGGTATAAGAATAAAGATTTTTCGGCGTATTTGTTAGTATATTGCATCGCCACATCGACCATGACGTCATCTTTAACATTTTCAAAGAAGATAATTTTTTTTATGGATAACGTCCTTATTGCGATTGAGATAGGCCACGTATTCTTCTATCCCATTTTCATGGTAGTAGATTTCTTCTTTTTGGCTACCTTCACGTTTGTCTGTTAAGACGAGTTTAATACCCTTATTTAAAAAAAGAAAGTTCAGAAAGACGCTTAGCTAAGATATTAAAATCATAAACTGTCCCTTCTTTAAAGATTTGAGCATCAGGAACAAAGTGGATACTTGTCCCTGTTTCTTCTACTGGACAAGTACCGATAACTTTTAGGTCATGGAGGATTTCTCCACGGGCAAAGTCTTGGTAGTAAATTTTGCCATCTCTTTTGATGGTGACATCCATCGCCACAGAAAGAGCGTTGACCACGCTCATCCCTACACCATGAAGCCCGCCACTGACCTTGTAGCCTCCGCCACCAAACTTACCTCCGGCGTGTGGGACGGTCATAACAACTTCAACTGTTGGGCGATTCATTTTTTTGTGAATGTCAACAGGAATACCACGTCCCTCATCACGTACGGTAATAGAATTATCTTCATTGATCCAAACATGAATGTATTTACCATAGCCTTGTAAGGCCTCATCAATACTATTATCCACGATTTCATTGACAAGGTGGTGAAGTCCTGCACTATCAGTTGTCCCGATATACATCCCAGGACGCATACGAACAGCCTCTAACCCCTCAAGTACCTGTATCTGTTCACCTGTATAGGTTTGTTCTTTTGATACCAAAATGATTTCCTCCTTGTCTATTTTTTTATTTAATGTGTCACATTATAATATAACAAACGCCCTAAACTTTTTGCAAGTTTAGAGCGTTATTTTATGCTTAAATTTCAATTTTTTTAAAGGTATGGAATGATTTTTTTCCCTCTTTGACATTAAATTGCCTCATAGCAAGCTTATAATTTAATTTAAAGTCTAAACTTGCGCCTGTGATGAAGCTTTGAATATCTTTTTTTAGCTATAATAGTGAGTAACTTTTTGCCGACGATAAGGATCTAATTCACTCAAAACATCATCTAAAAAGCAAGATTGGTCTTTCTTTTTAGATAGACTTCGATATAGGAGACGAGGGCAATTTTTTAGGGCAAGAATGGCTGTTCTTTGTTGACCTTGAGAACCAAAGGTGCGTAAATCAATGCCATTTTTCATAAAAAAATCAAGTCATCACGATGTGCCCCATATAGGCTAGTACCTCGTCTAAGTTCTTCTTTTTTTCGTATTTTTTTGAAAAAAAGCGTGGTAGCGTTCCATTAGAGCGTTTTTCATCATCATTTTCAACTTGACCAAAGCTGGACTGATAAGTGATGTTAAAGTACTTTTTATCCTTTGTCAGATACTCATGCACCTTTCTTGCCATAGGTACGAGCTTTTTTAAAAATTCTAAGCGACTAAAGATAAGCTTTGCCCCATACTCTGCCAGTTGACGATTCCAAGGGAGGAGGGCATTATGAGCCTCCTGTCCTCTAAAAATGGCTTTTAAAACCTCATTTCGCTGTCTTAAAACCTTGTAATAATTTTTTTCTATAGAGGTAGTAACCACCAACCAAAAGACTCATTTCCTGATCAAGATAATGTCGCCTTTTTTTCTGGTGACCCCTTGACGATTAAAAACATCATCAGGCGTAAAGGCGATAACATCCAGTCTTAAAGGGAGGTCTTGATGTTTTTTTGTAATTGACGCCGTTTAAAGAAAGAAAGTGTTTTTGCTCCATCAGTGGCAAATTTGAGTTCATGCAAGCGATCACTCTCTTCTCTTTTAAACATTGTCTTAAGACGTAGAGGAGACGCCTGCCAATTGACCAATTCTTTTTCTTTGACATTTCTAAGGGGAAAGGCAGTCAGGGCATAGTAAATACTTTCCAAAAAATTGGTCTTACCTTGACCATTGTCTCCAAAGAAAAGGTTTAATCCCTCACTAAGCTCTAGACTGATACTTTCGTAATTGCGAAAATTTGTAACACTATGGTGCATTAGCTTCATTAGCGTCTAGTTGGTAAGAGGAGATAGAGGTAGTCATCTTCATTTTCTGGACGAATGATGCACTGACCTAAGCTACCGTTTAGGGTGATTTCCAAGGTTTCAAAGGTAAGATTTTTTTAATCGCATCCATCAAAAAAAGCGTCCATTAAAGCTGATTTCTACATTTTCCCCTTCTAAATAAACAGGGACTGCCTCATCTACCTTACCATAGTCAGATTCCCCATGAATTTTTAAAAGACCACTGGCCAGTTGCCATCTGACAATCTGTGTCCCATCATGGGCATAGCTAAAGAGCATGACACGATCAAGACAATCCAATAATTTTAAACGATCGACTTTAAAGTAAGTTTTGTGCGTTTTTTTGTACGGTATCTTGATAGGCAATGTATTCTCCACGAATTAAAGGCACGATCAAGCGAGAATCTTCCATATCAAAGATAGCCTGTTGATGATAAAAACGCAAAGAGAGGGTATCATCATCTTTTAGCAACTTATCCACTTCATTTAAAGCACGAATAGGAATAATAGCTTCTTTGTCTTCCCCTAAGAGGTTATCCACTTTTTCATCTAAGATGGTCAAACGATAGGAATCTGTACCGACAACATGGAGTTCATGACCTTTGAGATGAAAGAAGAGACCTCTAAAAATATCTCTTACAGCATCCGGAGAGACAGTAAAAGAAGTGTGTTTAATGAGTTTATGAAAGGCAGCCGCTGATATTTGAAAACTTGGCTCGGCTTTGATTTCTTCCATACCTGGGAAATTTTTGTCCAGGAAAACCATGCATGACAACTTCTGCATCATTATAAGTGATGGTAGTTTTATCTTTACCATCTTTGCTCACACTGGACATGGTAATAGGTACGTCAGGTAGGCGTCTAACAAGATCATAAAAATTTTTTTAGCAAAGATAACCGTTTCTCCTTCTGCTTCGATTGCAACAGGGATTTTTGGTTTCAATGCGAATTTCATTATCTGTGGTAATCATGGTGAGTTTTTCCATCTTTTGCAATCAAATGAATGCAAGAAAAGATAGGATTGGTATTTTTTTACCTGAGATGGCTCTCATGACATGGGAGAGTCCTTCAAGGAGATTTTTGTTTTTATGGCTCTGATAATCATAGTTGTCCTCTTCTTCTTGAGTATTTAGTTAGTAGCAATAGTAGTAGGCACTGTGGATATGTTGATAGTTGGTTAAAATGCTGAATTATCCACAAGGCAATGGCGGGGATAAACCTGTGGATAAGTAGGGTGAGTTTTCCACTAATTCACAGCTAAAAAAATGTTATCCAAAGGCTATACACAGCTTATCCACAACTTATCCACAAAATTGGTGGATAAGTCTATTTTTTTTCGCCTCTGAGTTCAGATTTCATTTGAGAAATATTTGCCTTTAAGGCAGGATCTTTGCTAATAGAGTCTTTAACCTTTTCAATACCATGTAAGATGGTGGAGTGATCTCTGCCCCCAAAGCTCTCGCCTATCTTAGGTAAGCTAAAATCTGTGAGTTCACGACATAAAAACATGGCAATTTGGCGTGGAAAGGCGATATTTTGTGGTCTTTTTTTGCCAATTAAGTCATTAAAACGCACGCCATAGGTTTGACAGACCAAATTTTGAATGCCTTCAATGGTGATTTGCTTGGTTGGGGATAGCTTGATATCGCTTTGAAGGACATCTTTGGCAAGCTCTATGGTGACGCCTACGGCGTTTAAATTGGCATAGGTCATCAGAGTCAAAAGGGAACCTTCTAGCTCTCTGATACTGCTATTGATATTATCTGCCATAAAACTCAAGACTTCATCTGGAATGTCATAGCCCTCAAACTGGGCAATATTTTTTTAAAATGGCAATCCTTGTTTCAGTATCTGGTGGTTTAATATCGGCAGTTAAGCCATTTTTTTAAAGCGTGTCAGCAGTCTATCTTCTAGTTTTTTTGATCTCATGAGGTGGACGGTCAGAGGTTAGGATAATTTGTTTATTGGATTGATAGAGGGTGTTAAAGGTGTGGAAAAAAATTCCTCCTGCGTCCCTTCTTTGTCACTTAAAAAAATTGAATGTCATCAATGAGTAAGATGTCCACATGGCGATATTTTTTTCTTTAAAGGAATCAATCTTATCCCTTGTATTGGTCGAACGGATGCAATCAATAAATTCATTGATAAAGTCCTCAGTGGTCACATAGATGACATTGGCCTCTGGCTTTGATTTTTAAAAATATGGTTGGCGACAGCGTGCATCAGGTGGGTTTTTTTCCTAAGCCTGAGCCACCATAGATAAAAAAAGAGGGTTGAATTTTTTTGACAAGCAAGATCTTTACTCATGCTTTCGGCAATCGAAAGGCTGGCAGCATGGGCGAGTTGGTTGGATTTACCGATGATAAACTTATCAAAGGTATAATTAGAATTGAGATTAAATTTTTTTCCCTTAAGGTTTTTTTCATCATAGGTAGGAGATGAAGTATGCGCCTTTGTTTCTAGTAAAGTAGGGTCAAACTTGGTTTTTATCGGTGACAAGTTTAATCCTAACATCATATCCAACTAAGCGACTTAGGATGTCCTCTAAAAACACTAAGATGGGATTCAACAGCATTTTTTTAGAAATTTCATTTTTCGATATAGACAATATAAGTATCGTTGTTACAAGCGATAATACTTGTGGGTTTAAAGAAAGTATCGTAGGTAGGCCGAGCAATTTGACTTTGGATTTCCATTTTGACGTTTTCCCAAAGCAAATTTAAATCAGTATCTAACATAATTTCCTCCATATAAAGGTTCCCTTATCCACAGGTTATACACAGATTTTTGTGGATAATTTCCAATAGGTGGGACTATTTTAGCAAAGATTTGAGAAGTTATCAACAATATTTCCTTTTATTTTTGGATAAAAATTATGCACAATTTTGTGGATAAGTGAAGTGCAAAAAACACAAATGATGCTAAAAAAATCTTGACAAATGCTTTTTCTATACCCTTATTGAGTCAGTTTTATCCCAAGGTAAAAAAATGAAATTTAATTGTGGATAATGTGGATAAAACTTGTGGATAAGTCTTTTTGGATGGGAAACTATAGAACTTTTTCTCTTTTTTTCGTCTCTGTGGAAAAAGGGTTAATTTTGTGGATAAACTACCCTACTTGTCCACAAAAATCAGTATATGAGTTCAAAAATTTGGATAAAATAGACTAAAAAGGACTTTACTATGGGGATAAAATCAACGGATTTCTTGTGGATAATGTGGAAAACATCGAAGAAATTAAAAATAATAAGGGCTATAAAGGAAACTTAAAAAGGTGAATAATGTGGATAAAGTGCTAAATTTTGTGGATAACCACCATACTTATCCACAAAAAAAACGTGGATAAATAAAAAAACTTGAAGAAATTCAAGAAAATTTGACTTAAGTTATTGACCGTGTGCGGTAACATAAGATATAATCTTGCTTATATGTTAAGTAGGAGGTGTTACTGTGAAGAGAACATATCAACCAAAAAAATAAAAAAACACCAAAAGAGTACATGGCTTCCGTAAAAAGAATGCAAACAAAGTCAGGCCGAAATATTCTAAAAAAAGAAGAAGAGCAAAAAGGTAGAAAAGTCCTTAGTGCTTAAACTGCCTGCTAAGATAGGGATAAAAAGGCTGCACTTATGCAGCCTTTTTTTCGTTTCTATAAGGAGAGTTATGTTACCAAAAACAAATCGTTTAAGACGTCAGTCAAATTTTCAAAAGGTTTATCAAGAAAAGCGTTCTGTCGCCAACAAGATATTTATCATCTATTATAAGGAAAAATGATGTAGGGGACGTACGCTTTGGTTTTTTTCTATCTCAAAAAAAGGTGCTAAGAAGGGCACATGAGAGAAATTTATTGCGTAGACGACTTCATGCACTCTTAAGAGAGAGACTTCTAGCGTGTAAAAAAAGGGTATGATATTATTATCATCGCTAGAAAGGGTGTGGAAGTGCTTTCTTATAAGGAAATAGAAAAAAATTTAGACCATGTCATGAGAAAATGTGGGTTAGTTGATGAGTCAATTTTTTTAAAAAAAGGTATTATCTCATTGATAAGATTTTTATCAAAAGTATCTTTCTGGCTTAAAAGCAAGGATCAAGTTGTCGTTTTATACCGACTTGTTCGACATATGCTATCGAGGCGATTGAGATACATGGTTTATTGAAGGGTGTAGCTTTGGCACTGTGGCGTATTTTTACGTTGCAACCCATTTTGTAAGGGTGGCTATGATCCTGTACCTAAAAAAACACGAGGAGGCAAACTAATTGAGTTATTTTTGTTAGTTTAATGAGCCAATTTATTCATTTTTTTGTATGAATTTACAGGGATGATAGGCTTTTCCAAGCTATGCTTTAGCGATTATCATTTTGGGGATAATTGTTAGAATTTTTACTTTTTCCCTTTGAGTTTTAAAAACAAATGCGTTCGATGATAGGCATGAGCGACATTCAACCTGAGCTTAAAGAATTACAAGAAAAGTATAAAAAAACAACCGCCAAAAAAACTTTCTGAAGAAATTAATAAGCTTTTATGCCGAACATCAAGTCAATCCTTTGGCTGGTTGTTTGCCTATTTTTGATTCAAATGCCTATTTTTGTATGCGGTTTTTTTCAGGCAATGAGAAATTATGATTACAATCAAAATGCAAGCTTTTTTTGGATTAGTTCCCTAAAAAGAAGCTGATCCATATTATATTTTACCGATTATCTTGGTACTTTTTGTTTTTCTTTCAACAAAAAGCTTTCGATGTCCAAAGAAGCACTTAGCTCCAATCCGTCAATGAAAGTCATGCTCTATGTCATGCCACCAATGATGGGGATGATTTCGATTAATCTTCCTAGTGGGGTAGGTGTTTACTGGGTAACGACTTCTCTCATCATGCTTGTTCAACAAGTCTTTATGAACAGACAAAGAGAAAAAGGAAAGAGCGATTAGACAAGAGAAACGTAGAGAAAGAGAAGAAGAACGCAAAAAAAGAAATTGAACTTTTAAAGAAGCAAGGTCAAAATAAAAAAACAAGAAAAAAAGAAAAGAATCGCCCAAGCAAAAAGCAAGAAAAAAAGGTTCTACTGTCACTGAATTTGACGAAAAAGAACCCAAAAAGCAGTGTATCAACCAAAAAAATAAATTTTTGTTTTGAGAGGGTAAGTCATGGAAAAAAGAATTTCAAGGCAAGAGTGTGCAAGAAGCTTTTACAAAAAAAGCTTGTGTCTATTTTGATGTTGATGAAAGTGGCTTATTGTATACCGTGCTCAATGAAAGCTCTCGTGGATTTTTGGGCTTTAAGAGCAAGGATGCACGTATAGAAGCAGAGATGCTACCTAAAAAGTTATCCATAGAAGAAGATATTGTACGTTTTCTCTCTCCATTATTTGAGCAAATGGCGCTTTCACCGACGATTCGTGTGAGACAAGAAGAGAGTAATGTCTTTGTTGATATTGATGGCGATGATGTGGGGATTTTAATCGGTCACCATGGCGAAACAATGTATGCAATCCAATATTTACTTAGCTTAGCCATCAACAAAAAACAAGACACCTACTATAAGATTGTCCTTGATATCTCCTCCTATCGTTCTAAGCGTAAGGAAGCCTTAGAAGTTTTGGCAAGAAATAAGGCAAATATTTGTCGCCAAAGAGGACGCTACGTTTTTGAACCAATGAGTGCAGGCGAACGCCGCATCATTCACATGGCATTGGAACATGAGGCAGATATTGAAACGCATAGTGAGGGCAAAGAACCTATGCGCCGTATAGTCCTCGTGCATAAACGTAAAGCATAAAAATAAAAATACGTCTCCATGGGAGGCGTATTTTTTTATTATTTTTGTGTATTTTAATGAAGATTTACAGATAAGATGACTAAAAAAACTATTGACAAACGAAAAATTTTTTTGTCAAAATTTTAATATCAATTAGATTTATTATTTATATAAATAAAATTTGAAATTTTTGGAGGCTAGTATGGCAATTGGATTTATAAGTGATACGCATGGCTCTGTGGAAGATACCAAAAGAGCCTTAGAACTTTTAGAGGATTGTGAGGTCATTATTCATTTAGGGGACATCCTAAACCATGGCCCAAGAAATAAACTCCCAGAGAGTTATGATACGATTGCTCTAACAGAAATTTTTAAAATCAAGAGATAATATCTACTATGTCAAGGGAAATTGTGACTGTGATGCGGACATGATGGTCACTGGAAAGGATATTTCCAATAAACTTGGCATTTTTTTAATTTTGATGGTTTGCGTATTTATGCCGTACATGGCTATGAAGAGACAGAAGAAGAAAGAGTTATGGCAGCAAAATTTTTATGTAGCTGATGTGGTTGCTTCTGGACATACCCATAAAAAAGTATTGGATGTTCATCAAGGGGTCTTAATTTTAAATCCTGGCTCAACAACCTTACCAAAAGATGGTATTAAATCAGTTGCAAAAATTAAAGATAATAAGGCAATGTTACTTGATCTTTTGACAGGTGAAGTCTTGTCTGAAATTGATATGCGCTCAATAGAAAAAGAGGGGTGAGAGAAGAAAATTTCTTAGAAGGCGAGTTGTTTTAGCGCAAAAGGAGGCGTTCCTTATGGCAATCGGTTTAAAACTAAAAGAACTTATCGATCACCGCAATACTAATGTCAATCAGTTGGCAAAGGACGCTAGAGTTAAACCTCAAACGATATACGGTATCATTAGGCGTGATAATACTAAGGTTGATATTGAGATATTGCAATCACTTGCAGATGAATTAGCAGTCACTTTGGATTATTTTTTTCTACAGGAAAGTCTTCTGAACTTTCCTTGGATGAACAAGAATTATTAACAAGTTATCGTAAATTAGACGCTTATGGTCAGATGGCCATCAAGACCTTTGTCGGTGTTGAGCTTGGTAGACATGAGCGTTTTTAGAGAAAATAAGAAAAAAATTAGTCTAAACTAGCCCCTAAGCTAAAAACGCTAGCTTTGGGGGCTTTTTTTGTCGTTTTTTTATCATAAGAAAAATTTTAGCCTATTATCATTATTGCGAAATTACTATAATGGTATTATATTAAAATTATTAGCCTAAGGTAATGTGATACCTTAGTTTGGCAATTAAGCCAATATCAAACTTTAGGAGGTAGTTATGATAAAAAAATCAATACAACATTGCTTGTGTTTTTTTGTCCGTAGGGTTGACTGCAATGTATTTTTTTATATGAAGACACGCACACCAAGTGATGCTATCGCTTATGCCCTACCAATAGAACATTGGTTAAAGGATAATCTTGGTATTTCATTAAATTATGACCTGATTTTTCCTTTGTTTGAGATGTTTTTTTTGCTTTTAGCAACGCTATGTTTTGGTGCCTTACTTAGTCGCTATCTCCAGTTTGCTCATAAAATCCCAAAAAAATCCTCTGTCTTTTTGCCTCAAGCGTGGCTCATCACTTTGATGATGATTATATTTTTGGTTGGATGTCTCAAAATGAAGGCATCGTGGCACACTTGATTTTAGTTAGTTACCATGAGCTGTTACCTTATAGCTATCTTGTCTTGCTTTTTTTCCAGTACCTTATTCTTTTTAAGAAAAAAAGCTTAATGGGATGGGTGGATTTTTACTAAAATCAATATGGTTTAAGCAAGAGGGTGACTTTTGTTTGACAAACTGGGGCTTTACCTTTTAAAATGTAGAAGATTTGAGCAAAGAAAGGATAGAAAAATCATGAGTCAAGCAAAAAACGTTTTTTATGGGGTCTATGATAAGCCTCCTCTAAAGGAGTCTTTGCCCCTAAGTATTCAGCACTTATTTGCCATGTTTTCCGCGTCAATTTTGGTACCTAATATTTTTGGGATTAACCCTGCAGTGGTCTTGCTTTTTTAATGGGATAGGGACTTTATTATTTATCCCTACTTACTAAGGGTGGCTCTCCAGCCTATTTGGGTTCTTCCTTTGCCTTTTATTGCCCCTGACCTTACTTTTTAATCAACACACCTAGGGCGAGGCTATGACTATGCCCTTGGAGGCTTTGTCGCTTCCGGTGCAGTCTTGGTGGCAGTGGCTGTTGTGGTCTATTTCTTTGGGACATCTTGGATTAATGTCATCTTACCGCCTGCGAGCATGGGGGCAGTGGTTGCTTTAATCGGGTTAGAACTTTCAGGCACTGCAGCAAAGATGGGGGTATTGTCCTTGAGGGTGAGGGTACCATTGAGCTTAATCGTGTCTTTATCTTTGTTTTGACCATCTTGGTGGCAGTCTTAGGCTCAACCTTATTTAGAGGTTTTTTTGTCCGTCATTCCAATTTTAATTGCCATTGTTGTCGGTTATGTCGTTGCCTACTTTATGGGTTTGGTGGACTTTACACCGGTTCAAGAGGCGAGCATTTTTAAGCGTGCCTAAATTTACCCACCCTATCTTTGATTGGACAGCGATTTTGATTATCTTACCGGCGACCTTGGTGGTGGTCAGTGAGCATATTGGACACCAGCTCGTCACAGGACAGATTATTGAAAAAAACTTATTGAGAGATCCTGGTTTGCACCGTTCTTTGGCAGCCGATGGGTTCTCTACGATGTTGAGTGGTTGCTTTGGTGCTGTACCGACGACCACCTATGGGGAAAATATCGGCGTTATGGCAATTACCAGAGTGTACTCTACTTGGGTCATCGGAGGAACAGCGGTGCTTTCCATCGCCCTATCCTTTATCGGTAAGGTCTCTGGGGTGATTATGGCAATTCCTGGTGAGGTCATGGGTGGCATTAGCTTCTTGCTCTATGGGATGATTGGGGTTTCTGGGATAAGGCTTTTGGTGGATAGCAAGGTCAATTATTCACGTCCACGCAACCAAGCCTTGACGGCGATTCCTTTTGTCACCGGGCTAAGTGGTGCCTATATCAAGCTAGGCGAGGTCAAGCTCACAGGGATGGCTTTGGCAACGGTGGTGGCAATGATCCTTGGCATTCTTTTCTTCCTCCTCGATCACTTTGACTTGACCAATGATAATGAACATAAACGTGCCAATAAAAAGGCATCTTTAGACGTCAATACCTTAAAATAACACAAGCCCTCTTATTTTTTTAGTAAAATAGGGGGCTTTTTGTGGTATATTTAAGCAATAGTAGTATTTTTTTGGCAAAAATATGGAGGTTATATGTTAATAGATGATACAATTTGTGCGATAACAACGGCGAAGGGCTATGGGGCAGTTGGTATTATTCGCCTTTCAGGCAAGGATGCTCGTCGTCTTGCCAGTGAGGTCTACTTGGGTCAAGCTGACCTTTTGACCAAGGCAAGCCATACCATTACTTATGGTTATGTTTATGACAAGGCAAAGGAGAGGAAAATTGATGAGGCAATTTTTCTCCTTATGGATGCCCCAAGGAGTTTTACCGGTGAAGATGTGGTCGAAATCCAGTCCCATGGTGGGATGGTGGTCTTGCAAGAAATCCTTTCCTTGCTTTTGCGTTTGGGGGCAAGGCTAGCACAAGAGGGGAATTTACCAAACGTGCCTTTTTAAATGGCAAGATGGATCTTTCCCAAGCAGAAGCCATCATGGATATTGTGGATGCCAAGACAACTACTGCCCTAGGGATTGCCATGAGCCAGCGTCAAGGCTACCTGACAGAAAAAAATAGGCGAGTTTCGCCAAAAGCTCCTCATGTTGGTCGCCTACTTGCAGGCAGATTTGGACTATCCGGAAGATGATATTGAGCGTCTTTCTGACGAGGCAATCGCAGAAGAGGTGACTAATCTCCTAGGGGAGATAGGTCAACTTTTGCAAACGAGCCAGAGGGGTAGACTCTACAAGGATGGGCTAAAAATTGCCCTCTTGGGTAAGCCAAATGTTGGCAAATCCAGCTTGCTCAATGCCTTTTTTTGGGCTATGAGCGTGCCATTGTCACAGAGGTCGCAGGAACAACACGGGATGTTATCGTCGGGGAAATGCTCTATCAAGGGGTTGTCTTTTCTTTTTTTATGACATGGCAGGGATTAGAGAGACGAGCGACAAGGTGGAAAAGATAGGGATAGACTTGGCGAAAAAGAGCCTAGGCGAGGTCAATGCCATCTTGTATGTGGTCGATCAGACCGAGGGCTTTAATCTGGAAGATGAGGCGATTTTGCGTGAAGTGGAAAATACCTTACCTATCTTCTACCTTGCCAATAAGGTGGATAAGGCTAAAGATAAAGCAATCAAGTTAAGGGAAAACATTCACTTTGTGTCTGCCCATACTGGGGAGGGCATTGAGGCCTTATTGGACGTCTTATACCAAAGTTTGGTCATAGAAAACAAGGTCATAGAGGATTTTGCTTTGACCAATACCCGTCATATTGTGCTTTTTGGAAGAGGTAGAAACCTTACTAAAAAAAATTTCCAAGATGCCTTTGGTCTCCTCAGTGAGGATATTTTTAGTCATTGACCTCCAAGGCGCTTTAGAAAAAAATTGGGACTGATTACCGGCGAGACTTCAAGTGAGGACTTGCTGGAAACGATATTTAAAAAAATTTCTGTCTAGGGAAGTGAAAATGGTGTCAATCTTATATGAAGTCAAAAAAATCGCTACGATGTAATTGTCGTGGGTGCCGGTCATGCGGGCTGTGAGGCAGCTCATGCCTGCGTCAAACTGGGCAAAAAGGTGCTTTTAGCAACCATCAATTTGGATTATATCGCCCTTTTACCTTGCAATCCCTCTATTGGTGGGCCGGCAAAAGCACACTTGGTGCGTGAGGTTGACGCCCTTGGGGGACTCATGGGAGAAATGGCAGATCGTTGCGCCATTCAAATGCGGATGTTAAATACGACCAAAGGCCCTGCGGTTCATTCCTTGCGTGGGCAGATGGACAAGGCAAAATATCAAAGACAGATGAGAGCCTATTTGGAAAAACCTTGAGGGGCTAGATCTCAAGCAAATGATTGTCGATGATTTAATTGTCAAAGAGGGCAAGGTCTGTGGGGTCATAACGGAATTTGGTGGCGCCTACTATGCAGATGCGGTGATTTTGGCAACAGGTACCTACCTTGGTGGGGCTATCGTCATTGGCGATTATTTCAAAAAAATCTGGGCCAAATGGGCAGTTATCTGCAGAAGTCTTGCCGGACAATCTCAAAAAAAACATGGGCTGAGTCTCTTGCGTTTTAAGACAGGAACACCGGCGAGGGTCGATCGTAAGACGATTGATTTTTTTCCAAGCTGACCCTTCAACCCCATGAAACAGGGGAGCTCAAGTTTTCAAACTTTACTAAGGGGGATAATGGACTGGAAAAATGCCCCTTGCTACCTCACCCTATACAACCGATGAAACCCATGACATCATCCGTCAAAATCTCCATCGCTCGCCTGTCGAAAAAGGTGAGATTGCTGGGATTGCCCCTAAGGTATTGCCCTTCTATCGAAGATAAGGTCGTGCGCTTTTCACGATAAGGCAAGGCATCAAATCTTTGTCGAGCCAGAGGGGCTAGAGACCAAGGAAATGTATATCCAAGGTTTTTGCGACCTCCCTGCCGATGGATGTCCAACGTAAGATTGTACGCTCTTTGCCAGGTTTTGAACAAGCAGAACTCATGCGTCCAGCTTATGCCATTGAGTATGATTTGATTGACCCGTATACAATGAAGCCAAGCATGGAAAGCAAGGTCATAGAAGGCTTATTTTTTTGGCAGGGCAAATCAATGGTACCTCAGGCTATGAGGAGGCAGCTGCCCAAGGGATTATGGCAGGCATCAATGCCAGTCGCTACCTCGACGGCAAGGATGCCATCGTGCTTAAACGCTATGAGGCCTATATTGGTGTCTTGATCGATGATTTGGTGACCAAGGGAGTAGAAGAACCCTACCGTATGCTCACCTCTCGTGCTGAATACCGTCTCTTGCTCCGTCAAGATAACGCTTGTGAAAGACTTTCTACCCTGGGACATGAGATTGGGCTTTTGAGTGAAGAAAAAGTATCAAGCCTATCTCAAAGAAAAGGAAAACATTGCTTCTGAGCTCAAGAGACTGGGACAAACAACTGTTAAAAGTGATAATCCAGTGATAAAGGCAGCCCTTGAAGCCAGTACAAGTGAGGTCTTAAAGCAAGGTGTCCCTGCCCCTAGAGCTTTTTAAAACGTCCACAAATCACCTATGCTCTTTTTAGAAGAGGCAGGTTATGGTAATCCTCTTTTGAGTGAAGTGGAGAAAACCAAGTCAGCATTCAAGTCAAGTATGAGGGCTATATTAAAAAAAGCAAGAAGAGCAAGTAGCAAGATTGGCAAAATTAGAAAAATTATCGTCTTTATCCAGATACGCCTTATGAAAAAAATTTAGTGGTTTAAGGTTAGAAGCACAGCAAAAACTCATCAAGTTCCGTCCTGAGACCCTTGGGCAAGCGAGCCGTATTTCTGGGGTCAATCCTGCTGACATATCGGTTTTTACTCATTGCTCTAAAGAAGGAGAACCAACAAAATGATAGATAAACTAGAAGAAATACTGGTTTCTAGCGGTTTTTAAACCACTAGAAAAAAATCGGTTTTAGAAAATTTTAGTCACTATTATCAAGCAGTCTGTACTGCCAATGAAGTCATGAATTTGACAACTTTGACGACCCCTGAAGCCTTTATCAAAAAGCATATCTTAGATAGTCTTTATCTTTTAGACTATCTTCAGCCTGGCGAAAAAGTCTTAGACTTAGGGAGTGGGCTTGGGGTGCCTGGGCTAGTGTTAAAACTTGCCAAGCCTGAGCTTAATCTCTCTGTGATTGACGCCCTAGAAAAACGCATCAAGTTTTTAGAGCAAATGGTAGCAACCTTTAATCTCCAAACTGTAGAGATGCGGCATGGACGCTTTGAAGACTTGGGAAGAGAGAAGGACTTGCGTGAGGCTTATGACCTTACCCTTGCCCGTGGAGTGGCTGATCTTCCTGTGCTATTGGAATATGCCTTGCCTTTTACCAAGGTTGGAGGACGCTTTATCGCCATGAAAGGTGCTAATGTTGAAGATGAGGTGGAGCGTAGTCTATTTGCCATTGGATTTTTAGGTGGCAGATTGGAAAAGGTTGAGTTCTACACCCTGCCTGATGGAGAAAAACGTGCCTTGGTCATCATCACCAAAAATGCTCATACCCCTGACACCTATCCAAGAAAACCGAAAAATGATTAAAATAAACCACTTTTAAAAACCAGTTTTTTTAAAGATAAAAAAACCGGTTTTTAAATGAAAAAAATAAATGGTTTTTAAGTGGTTTATATGGAAATAAAAAAACTACTTAATAGGATTTAAAAAAATTTAAAATAGAGAAAAAACGTAAAAAAAGGATTGTTTCACGTGAAACAATCCTTTTTTTCTTTTCCTATAGTTTGCTACAATAAAGCAAAGGGGTGCAAGATGACTAAAGAAAATGATAAACAAGCCGAGTTGACTTATTTGCCACTGACTGCCATTAAACCCAATCCCAATCAGCCTCGTCGTCATTTTTGATGAAGATGGGATGCTGGATTTGACAGAGTCTATTCGTCAAAATGGGGTTTTTGTCACCTATTATTGTTACCCCAATGGATGAGGGCTATACCCTAGTGGCTGGAGAAAGACGTTGGCGAGCCGCTAAACTGGCAAACCTCACTGAAATTCCTGTTTTGATTTATCATTTGGAAAAAGCAGGAACAAGAAGAGATTGCCCTCATCGAAAAATATCCAAAGGGAGGCGCTATCTCCTTTGGAGGAGGCAATGGCCTATCAAACTTTGATGGAAAGCTATGGTTATAGCGCCCAGGATGTGGCAGAAAAATGGGCAAGTCTCGTGCCTATGTTGCCAATTTGATTCGTTTGTTAAAAATTACCTGAAGAAATCAAGACCCTAGTGGCTCAAAATCAGCTCTCTAGTGGCCATGCACGTGCTTTATTGGCATTAGAGGATGAACTAGCCATGCTTGATATGGCAAAGCTAGTCTTGGACAATGGGCTTTCTGTGCGTGCTTTGGAAAAATCTCATTAAAGAGAGCAAACTAGAATTTCAATTAAATAAACCAGTTCAAAAGGCAAAAAAACCAGTTCAAAAAAAGATAAAAACTACTACTATAAACCATATTGAAAAACCAGTTGGAAGAACATTTTCAAACCAAGGTGATGGTGACCAAGGGAAGAAAACATGGGCAGTTGACCTTGCAGTTTTACAATGAAGAAGATCTGAGTCGCTTACTTGAGCTGATGGGAATTGAGGTCTACTGATGAAAATAGCAATTATTGGTGGTGGGGCAAGTGGGATGGTTTGTGCCTTTGAGGCAAAACATCGGGATAATGAAGTTTTGCTCTTTGAACAAAATGAGCTTCTTGGGCGAAAACTCAGAACGACAGGCAATGGTCGAGGCAACCTCGCCCATGAAAACATCAGTCCTAAAAATTTTCATACGACATCCCCTCATATCCTTAAAGCTTGGCTTGGACAAGTGAATTTTTCAAGAGATTAGCGCCGTTTTAGAAATGATGGGGATTGTCCTAACCAAAGAGAGGCGGGGACGCTATTACCCTCTTTCCTTTGAGGCCAAGGCGGTGAGTGAGCTTATGGCAGAAAGTCTCAAGCAAAAAGGGGTGCAGTGTCATCTAGGGCAAAAGGTTGTGAGAATAGAAGCTCTAGATAAGGGTGTGAGACTTTTCTTGGCCGAGGGGAAAAGTGTTGTGGTTGATAAGGTAGTGATTGCCACAGGGGGCTTGGCAGCCCCTGCCCTTGGAGCTAATAGGAGTGGTCATCAATTTTTGGAAAGTCTAGGGCATGAGTGTCTCGCCTTATCGCCTGCTATTGTGCATTTGGTCTCAGAAGATAAGGCACTAAAAAAATTTTGAACGGCTTAAAATGGACAGCGAAGGTCAGTCTAGAAGGGGACAAAAAGGGCAATAGTGGATGAAGTCCATTTTGCCAAAGATGCCCTTTCGGGGCCAGCAGTTTTTCAGCTGTCGATTGTCTATCAAAAAAACAGGTAGAAAAACCACAATTTCTCTTGATGGATTTTTTTACCAGACTATGATAAAAAAAGCCTGTTTAGCGCTATTATTAAAGCGAAAGGCACAATTTAAAACCAGCAAGGTGGTTTTTTTGCTCCAAGGGATTTTTGCCAGAAAAAAACTAGCTGAAGTGGTTCTTGAGAGAACTGGTTTATACAAGAAAAATATCTCTTGAGGCACTGACAGAAAATGATTTACAACGTTTGATTGACTTCATTAAGGCTTATCGATTTAGCCTTTTTGGGGACGAGGGATTATACTTTTGCTCAAAGTACCCTTTGGAGGCATTCATTTGGAGGATTTTGAGGTAGAAGAGTATTATTCGTACTTTTTCCCCTGATGTCTATGCCATAGGTGAGGTCTTGGATGTCTGTGGGGACTGTGGGGGTTACAATCTCTATTTTTGCGTGGCTAAGTGGTATTTTTGGTCGGCAGAAAATTAAATCTTGAAACAAGGGAGGCAGTGAGATGAGTATATGGGATGGAATTGTGGTCTTGATTTTTGGCTTTTTGCTATTTTTTTCAAGGCTATAGACGAGGCTTTTTTTATTGCGCATGACAGGTTGGGTTGGTGGTGTCTGTGCCATCTTGCTGGCCAGACCGATTGCTTATGAGATTGATGACCCAGTGAGTCGCTACATTGATGGTCAAAAAGATTTTTGTCAGAATGGATTAAGTCCAAGATCCTAGGGCAGTACACGGCGGATCAATTTTTGACAGGTAGCGGGATTTACAAATGGATTGAAAATGTTGAGGGATTCGTGATTATCGTGAGCTCCTCTTAAAGCAACTAGAAACCACTGGCAAGGAAGTCTTTACAGATATGTCAGATGCTATTGCTGCTACCATTGCAAACCCCACTATGGCATATTGTTTTTAACCTTTGTAGCTTGGCTTGTGGTGATGTTTGTCTTTGTCGTTTTTTTGGGAGGCTTGCGAGTAAAAATTTTTGGATAAGGTACCTTTCCTTTCTGTTGCTGATGGTTTTTGGGTGCTATTATCAGCGTGATTGTAGTCTTTATCGTCTTGATTGTGATTAATACGATAGGGCTGTATTTCCTTGATGAGAAAAACTTACATTGGTATGATGTTTCATAATAGTTTTTTTGCGTCGTTTTTTAAAAAAATATTTGACTTATTTATCAAGTAGGAGGAGGGAAGACTATGCCAATTGCTTTTTGAAGTCGGCGATATTGTTAAATTAAAAAAATCGCATAATTGTGGTTCCCATGAATGGGAGCTTTTGAGAGTGGGCATGGATTTTCGTATGCGTTGCCTTGGTTGCAATCATGAAGCCTGGACACCACGCACCAAACTTGAGAAGAATTTTAGGGCTTTGTGAAGCGCCCTAGTGAGGAAAAATCAAGATAATCTGGGTAAGTAATAAGATATAACCCAAAGATAAAATGACCTTAGGCATTTTATCTTTCGGATAGAAGGAGTGGTCGAAATGGAAAAGCAAGGACAAAAAGACACAAATCATAGGTGAAATGGTTGATCAGAGTGAGGGTGTAGAGACTATTGGCAAGGTAGAACGTGATGGTGAGGGCATCGACCCTATCTACACTGATCCAACAGCGCTTGGTGCGGACAAAAATGAATCTATTGAGATAGTAACCACTGGTAAAACTACCCTTACAACCAGTCAAGCAACTCAAGGCATTAGCGAGGCAGTGGATAGTAGTAAAGCTGTTGAAACCATTGGACAAGTCGAGCGTGATGGTGAGGGTGTCGATCCTATCTATACTGATCCGACAGCCCTTGGTGCGGATAGAAACGAGCAGTAAGTATTTTGCATGAATTTTAGCAATCAAAGGAAGCATTCTAAAGTGGAATGGCTTCCTTTTTTAAGTAAAGAAAGGGGAAATAATGGGTATCTTATTAGCAAAGTTTAAAGAAACCTTGCTTTCTGTAGTACCTGTGATGACCTTGGTCATTCTACTGCATTTGACGGTTTTACCACTGCCAATGGATAGTTTTTTTGGCGGTTTATAATCGGTAGTATGGCGATTATTTTTGGGGCTGACGATTTTTTTCTTTTTGGGGTAGATATTGCCATCAGCCCTGTAGGAAGTGGGATAGGTTCAGCTTTGGCACGCAAAAAAAGTTTGACCTTATTAGTGCTAGCAGGCTTTGTTCTGGGCTTTTTTATCAATATTGCTGAACCAGATCTCTTTGTCTTGGCAGAACAAATTTCTAGTGCGACAAAGTCTATGCTCTCCACTTATGAAATTTTGGTGGTGGTTTCGCTAGGCATTGGGTTCATGGTCGCCATTGGGCTGCTTCGTATTGTCTTTCAGGTGCAGTTGAGATTGATGTTATTTGTCATTTATGGTATTATTTTTGATCCTTTTCCATATTGGCACCCAATGATTTTTTTAGGGATAGCCTTTGACTCTGGTGGGGCAACAACAGGCTCAATGACCGTACCCTTTATCCTTGCCATTGGGCTTGGGGTCTCCTCTGTACATGGGGGTAAACGTGGGGAAGAAGATGCCTTTGGCTTGGTGTCTATTGCTTCTGGTGGCCCTGATGCTTGCCGTATTAATCATGGTTTTGGCAAGAAAGATTACAGGACTTTCCACAGAAGGTGGCTATGTTTTCGGCATCAACTGAAGGGATTATTTCACCTTTTTTTCCATGAAATCAGGGAGCGTGGCTTTTTGAAGTCGCCTTGGCGATTAGCCCCTTGATTGTCTTATCCATCTTGGCACAGGTTTTCTTATTGAAATTTTTCTAAACGTACCTTTTTCTCGTATTTTTAAAAAGGTTTTGTCTATACTTATCTTGGGTTTGTCTTGTTTTTTTAACAGGGGTAACAGTAGGTTTTATGGAGGCAGGACAGATTTTGGGCATGGCAATTAGTGAAAAGCCCCTAGCTTTTGTCCTTTTGATTGCCTTTTTAATCGGTTTATTGGTGATTTTGGCAGAACCATCTGTGCACATCTTGACCATGCAGATTGAGGATATTACAGGGGTGCGATTAAGCGTAGATTGATTTTTAATTGCCCTTGCCCTTGGGGTGAGCTTGGCAATTTTACTTTCTGTTTGGAGGCTTTACTTACCATGGCTTGAGCTTTGGCACTTGCTTTTGGTGCTTTATCTTGTTGCCCTCGCTTTGACACTGAAGGCACCTGCGTTATTTACTGGGATAGCCTTTGACTCTGGTGGGGTAGCCAGTGGACCAATGACAGCCACTTTTGTCCTATCTTTTGTACAGGGCATTGCCATTAGTCAGACGGGGGATGTTATTGTTGCCTTTTGGCACGATTGCCATGGTGGCACTCACCCCACTTATTACTTTGCAACTATTGGGGATTATTTATGATAGAAAAGAAAGGGAGGGAAGAGACTTGGCTAAGAATTATTTAACCGTCTTTATATCGGATGTTCATCAACATAAAAAGATGAAAGAAGCATTTTTGTAGTTGCCGTATTCTTGGGGCAACGATTATTTCTGGACGTGGCGCTGTGCCAAGTATGATCCTAAATCTTTTGGGCTTGGATAGTACCCGCAAGGAGCTCATCTTGATGGTAACGCCAGAAGAAGAGATGAAGGCCTTACATGAGAGTTTTTGTGAAAAGATGCAACTATCCAAAAAAGGCCATGGGATTAGTTTTTCTTTGCCCCTCAATTATACCCTTGGGGTAAATTACTTGGTGGGTAAAGAGGCAGTTGATGAAGAAGGAGAAGACTTTATGTATGAATTGGCAGTGATTATCGTCGATAGAAATAAGGGTGAGGACATCATCCAAGCAGCAAGAGAGGCAGGTGCCAAGGGGCAACCATCCTCCATGGTAGAGGCTCAGGCGCTCATAGGGAAGAAAGATTCTTCAACCTTGATATTGAGCCGGAAAAAGAAGTGGTGCTTTTTGTTTTAGAAAAAAACCAAAACAAAGGCAGTTTTAGAGTCTTTAAAGAAAGTGGTTGATTTTTTTCTAAGCCAAATAGTGGGATCTTCTTTACTGCTCCACTCAATGCTGTCAACGGTTTACTAGAGCAGGTGCAAAACAAATGAGCCAACAAGATAAGAATGAATTAAACAAGACCCAAGACAATTGTTCCGAGACTTGTAAAGATGATTTTTTTGGTCGGGCTTTTTTTCAACTCATGGATAAGCTAGAGGAAGAAAAATCAAAAAGAGGATGACGCCCTAAGCGTGAAAAATAAAAAAAAGCAAGGTGCCAAAATAGGTACTTTGCTTTTTTTGTATTTTTGCAATAGCCTGTCTTTTGCTATAATGAGGGGGCAAGTTTTAGTCAGATGTGATAAAGGAGACAAAGATGGAAGTAGCTGCTGCAATTATTGTAAATGAAGAAAAATAAGGTTTTTGATGGGCAAACGTCTGGACGATGGCAAGACTTGCTCAGGGCTTTGGGAATTTCCAGGAGGCAAGCGCAAGCGTGCAGAAAGCTTGGAAAAAATGTGTGATTCGTGAGTGTAAGGAGGAGCTTTAGCGTAGAAGTCAAGATAGATGAGTGCTACCATGTGGATAGACATCTCTACCTTGAAGGGCCTATTGAGTTAGTCTTTTTTTTGGTACATATCATTCAAGGTGAAGTGGAATGTCGTGTTCATCAAGCCCCTACAATGGCTAAACTATGATGAGCTTTCTAGCCTTGACCACTGTCCAGGAGATGAGGCCTTGATCGCTCGCTTGATGAAAGAAAGACCGGGCTATAGAGGATAAATGTTAGAACAATTAGAGTTATTCATTGTTAAGTATTTTGGTAAAGATGTTGCAGTATTCATCTTGGCGATGTTTCCCTTGTGGAAATCAAGGGTGCCATTCCTTTTGGTATCTTGATGAAGATGGATACTTTGGAAAGTACCATTTGTGCGTATTTTTGGTTCAATGGTGCCTATCTACTTTGTCTTAAAATTTACCCCATGGTGTTTTTGCTCAGCTGTTGCGTTTTTAAGCATACAGAAAAAAATTATCGTACGCTTGCAGATGAGAGCCATGCAAAAAAAGTGATATCATTCAAAAAAATATGGCTATTGGGGGTTTATTTATCTTTGTGGCAATTCCTCTACCTGGGACAGGGGTTTGGATGGGGGCTTTTATCGCCGCTATTTTTAAAAACTCTATCGTTTCAAGGCATTTGTGGCGATTGCCCTTGGCAACCTGTGTAGTGCCATTATTATTTACTTGCTTTCAACAGGAATATTGACAATATTTTTAGGAGGCTTTTTATGGAAAAAAATTCAAATGACAACCCCTTTAGTGGAAATGGATGGGGATGAGATGACCCGTGTCCTTTGGCAAATGATCAAGGACAAACTCATCTTACCTTATGTGGACTTAAAGACCATCTATTTTGACCTTGGTTTAGGCCATCGTGATGCGACAGATGATGAGGTGACCTTTGCTGCTGCTGAAGCGATTAAGCAGTACGGCGTAGGGGTCAAGTGTGCGACCATTACCCCAAATGCAGAACGTGTTGAAGAGTACAAGCTCAAGGAAATGTACAAAAGTCCAAATGGTACCATTCGTGCTGCCTTAGATGGCACCGTTTTTCGTGCGCCAATCATTGTCAAAGGATTGCACCTTTTGTTCGCCCTTGGCAAAAACCAATCACTGTTGCCCGTCATGCCTATGGGGATGTCTACCGCAATGCAGAAATCTATGTCTCTGATCAAGCTAAGGCAGAATTAAAAGTCACCTACCTTGATGGCAGAGTGGAAGAAAAAGAAATTTATACCTTTGAGGGGGCTGGTGTTCTCCAAGGGATGCACAATAAAGATGCCTCTATTGCTAGCTTTGCCCGTGCTTGCTTTTACCTATGCCTTAGATACCAAGCAAGACCTTTGGTTTGCAAACTAAGGATACCATTTCTAAGATTTATGACCATCGTTTTTAAAGATGTTTTCCAAGAAATCTTTGATCAAGAATACAAGGCACGTTTTGAAGCAGCAGGTATTACCTATTTTTTTACACCCTAATTGATGATGCTGTCGCTCGTGTGGTACGTTCTGAGGGTGGTTTTTATCTGGGCATGTAAAAAAACTATGATGGGGATGTCATGAGTGACTTAGTGGCCACTGCCTTTGGTAGCTTTAGCGATGATGACCTCTGTTCTTGTGTCTCCAGAAGGTCATTATGAATATGAGGCTGCTCATGGTACCGTACAACGCCATTATTATCGTCACTTAGAGGGTGGGGAAACCTCTACCAACTCTATGGCAACGATTTTTGCTTGGACTGGTGCCTTGAGAAAACGTGGGGAAAAAGACGATAACCCTGCTTTGATGGCCTTTGCTGATAAATTGGAAAAAGCGTCTATCCAAACCATTGAAGATGGCGTTATGACAAAAGACCTCTATAGCCTTTCGACTTTAGACAATAAAAAGGCAGTCAATTCTGAAGCCTTCCTTGATGAAATCAAGGCTCGTCTGGACGTCTTAGTAGATTAATAATAAAAAAAGAACCGATTTTTCTCAAACAAGAAAAATCGGTTCTTTTTGTTTTTACTGGTTTTCTTCTAAGGCTTTGATTTTTATCCACTCGTCTTTGGTGTCTGCCACCTTCAAAGTCACTGTTTAAAAAAAGTTTCTACAATTTTTAAGGCGAGGCCTTCCCCGACAATACGTTCTCCCATCGTGAGGATATTGGCATCGTTATGGTTGCGACAAGCTTCAGCAGAAAAGGTATCATGGCAGAGAGCAGCACGGACACCCTTTATCTTATTGGCGACAATGCCAATGCCAATACCTGTCCCACAGATTAAAAATGCCTCTATCATACTCACCCTTTGCCACTGCCTCGGCAACAGGGAGGGCAAAATCCGGATAATCACAAGAGTCCTCACCTTCTGTGCCAAAGTCAGTCACTTCATAATCATGGGCTAAAAAGATAGGTTTTGATGGCTTCTTTTAGACGAAAACCACCATGGTCAGAACCGATAGCTAGTTTCATTGGTCATAGTCTCCTTTGATTTTTTCTAGACGTGCATCAACTGCCTTATCAATTTCTTGATACGTGGCTTCACATAAAGCCTCATCTCCCCCATAAGGGTCTGAGATGCTTTTTTCTTCATTAAGGGGAAGAATTTTTTGCTCAAAGTCAGGAAAACGAAGCTTTAAAAGCTCTGCTTGTTCATGGGTCATGGTAAAGACATAGTCTGCTTCGATGAGATGGTAGACACTAAGGGGCTTGGAGCGATGTTGGCTCAAGTCTAGGCAATGGTTTTTTGCAACGACTTGAGAATAGTGACTGGCCTCATCCCCACTCATGGCATGGGTGCCACAGGAAGCCACTTGAGCCCCCTCAAAAAGCTATCCTTTTTCATCTTATCAAGGGTAATTACCTCAGCTAAGGGGCTACGACAGGTATTACCAGTACAAACCATTACAACTTTCATCTATCTTCCTCCTCAACAATATAGGGTGATGAGAGCTTATCAATGCGATTCATCAGCGCTAGCCCCAAACCCTCTTTTGGATAGGACTCTAAGTAAATCACCTCAAGATCTAAACAATCTGCCTCACGCAAGTGACGATAGAGTCTTTTGGGTAGCAATCGCAAGCTCAGATTTTTGGCCCAAGGGAGAAGAAAACCCCTTTGGGAAAGTGGTTTTTAAAACCGCTATTTTTTTCTTCTGAAAAGATAAAACCAGTTTTATCTGTGGTTTTCAACTGGTTGAGCAAGGACTCAAACTGGTTTTTCTGCCACAAGATAGACTGGCATACCAGGAGCGTAATGACGGTATTTCATCCCTGGTGCCTTGGGGACATCTGGTGTCTTACTGGTATAGATACCCACTTCTCCAATGATTTTTTCAAGGGCTTCCTTACTCACGCCACCAGGTCGTAAAATCACAGGTGGGCTGACACTGAGGTCTAAGATGGTAGACTCTACCCCGATGGTACAATCCCCTCCATCAAGGATAAAAAAATATCATCCTCTCCAAAGTCTGTTGCCACATGGCTTGCCTTGGTCGGTGAGGGGCGAGTGCTTTTATTGGCAGAGGGTGCGGCAAGAGGCACGCCAGAGGTCTGAATCAGTGCCAGAGCAATGGGGTTATCCGGACAACGGAGGGCGACAGTGTCCAGTCCTGCTGAAACCACAAGAGGAATATGGTCTGCCTTTTTTTAAAACGAGGGTCAGCGCCCCAGGCCAAAAAGGTGTCCATAAGCTTTTCTGCCTCTGGTGGGAGAGAGGCAACCAAGGTCTTTGCCATCACCTTATCTGCCACATGGAGGATAAGGGGATTGTCACTAGGTCGTCCCTTGGCTTGATAGATTTTTTTGACAGGCCTTGGCATCTAAACCATTTGCCCCCAGTCCATAGACCGTTTCTGTAGGAAAGGCAACCAGCTCACCTTTTTTTATCAAATTCGCCGCTAGGGCGAGGTTTGTCTCATTTGGCTCATGCATTTTTTTCACCTCAAGAGTAGTATAGTGGGTTTGTAAAAAGGCTGACAAGTGGCGAGCAAGGGTAAAAGATGACGTTTTTTTGCTATTTTTTTGGCACAGTTGGACAAGCACATGACAAAAAAACACAAGACAACCTAGGTTGTCTTGTGTTTTTTTAAGAGGCAATAATAGCTGTTATCTTCTCTTTGAGATTTTCTGTTGATTTGTAGATACCTTCAGTGGCTTTATCTTCTGAGGTGACCTCATACCAAAATAAATTATCACCATAATAAGGCTTATCTTCGAGAATGATGATTTCATACTTTTTCGGTACGACTATTTTATAGGTGGTATCATTGTAAGCAGACTGCAAACCTAAAGGCTGTCCATCCTCAGAATATAAGGGACTTGATTTTTTTAAATTTTTTTAGTTCATCGATAATCATGTGTTGCTTCTCGATAGGAAGCTCCAGCTTATGGAAACCTTCTTCCCTTTTATCATCAGAGCTTGTTCTCATAGTGTACTTGTAGACTTCAATAAGGTTGGTGTCCTTAGTCACTTCCCCTGAGGTGCAACCAGTCAAAATCAAAACAGTGAACAACATTAAAACACCTAGTATTTTTTTCATAATTAAACTGACCCCTTGGCAATAATAGCTGCTATCTTCTCTTTGAGGTTTTCCGTTGATTTGTAAACGCCTTCAGTGGCTTCATCTTCTGAGGTGACTTGATACCAAAACAGATTATCCTCATAATAAGGTTTATCTTCAATAATCTGAATTTCATATTTTTCTGGAACGACTATCTTATAAGAGGTATCATTATAGGCTGATTTTTAGTCCATAGCGATCTTCTGACTTTTGTAATTTGTTCAATTCATCCATGATTAGACGTTGTTTTTTTCAATAGGAAGTTCCAATCGATACAAATCGCTATCAGTGGTATTGTACTGATAGACTTCAATAAGGTTGGTGTCCTTAGTCACTTCCCCTGAGGTGCAACCAGTCAAAATCAAAACCGTGAACAACATTAAAATACCTAGTATTTTTTTCATAATTAAACTGACCCCTTGGCAATAATAGCTGCTATCTTCTCTTTGAGATTTTTCTGTTGATTTGTAGATACCTTCAGTGGCTTTTATCTTCTGAGGTGACCTCATACCAAAAATAAATTATCACCATAATAAGGCTTATCTTCGAGAATGATGATTTCATACTTTTTCGGTACGACTATTTTTATAGGTGGTGTCATTGTAAGCGGACTTTAAACCCTAAAGGCTGTCCATCCTCAGAATATAAGGGACTTGATTTTTTTGTAATTTGTTCAATTCATCCATGATTAGACGTTGTTTTTTTCAATAGGGAGTTCTAGCTGATGAAAACCTTCTTCCCTTTTTATCATCAGGGCTTGTTTTTCATATTGTACTTGTAGACTTCAATAAGGTTAGTGTCCTTAGTTGCTTCTTCTGATGTGCAACCAGTCAAAATCAAAACCGTCAATAGCATCATCAGACCAAGCAGTTTTTTTCATTGTTTGCCTCCTTTAGCTTGTCTTCTTGTACGCAGATATAACTGATTATAGCATATTTTTTGATAAGAAAATGGCAAGGAGAAGTAGCCTTTTACCTTAGCACTATCGTGCCAGCTGATTTTTTTACAACTGAAAAAATACAGAATTTTTTTCTAAAAGTCCTTGACAATAAAGTTAGCAGTATCTACAATGCAATTGTAGATTAGCACTTGTTAATTTAGGGGAGAGTTATGCTGGAAGAACGTATCATACGTTTTTTTGTTCGCCGACTTTGGCGGGTATCAAGACAGGTAACCTCTTTAATTCATGCGGTTTTGGATAAGACATTGTTTTTACAAGGAGTATCAAGCCTATAAGACAATTCTTGCCCCTTTGGGCTTGGTCTTACACCTCTTTGAACGCAAGGTTGGCAATCCCTTAGTCTATCTTTTTCGCCAGATGGCTTTAGAAAAAGACCTTAGTCATGATGAGACGAGGACATTTTTAAAAGCGTATGGCTATCAAGACTTTTCCATTTCAGGTGTTTTTAGAGAGACTAGGTGAAAGAATTGACCTTGAGCGCAAATTTCCACATGAAATAGGGGTATTCTTATCTTATCCCCTTGAAGATGTCAAGGGATTTATACAATATGGATCAGAATGTTGCAAATGTACAGGCTACTGGTGTGTGTATGACGATGAACAAAAAGCAAAACACAATTTTGCACGCTATGACAGATGCAAGGCGTGCTATGAGAGGCTTTATTGTCGTGGTAGACGCCTATGTGACCTAGCAGTGGCAACGAGAATAGAAAGGACTGGATAATTATGGCAAAAGTAGCAGTAGTATATTGGAGTGGCACAGGTAACACTGAAGCAATGAAAGACCTTGTTGTAAAAGGTATTACTGAAGCAGGTGGCGAAGCTGATGAATTCATGCCTTGGGATTTTGATGAATCTAAGGTTGACGAATATGAAAACTTCGCTTTTGGTTGCCCAGCAATGGGAGACGAAGAATTAGAAACAGAAGATTTCCAACCAATGTGGGATGCTATCAAAGGTAAACTTTCTGGTAAGAAAGTGGCTATCTTTGGTTCTTACAACTGGAACACTGGGGAATGGATTCAAGACTGGGGTGCTGATGTGGCAAACCTTGGTGCTGAGCTCGTTTGTGACCCATGCCCATGCCTTGATGCTCCAGATGCTGGTAGTGAAGAAGAAACTGCTTGCATTGAGTTAGGCAAGGCAATTGCTAACGCTTAATTTTTAAATCGTCAAAAAAAGACGCCCTTTGACGTCCTTGAAAAGTAACTTTCCAAGCAAGGTAGCAGATATGCTACCTTGCTTTTTTGTATTCAAATTTAGCGATAGTCTAGGTAGGCGAGAAATCTTTTTAGGGCAGGGGAGGCATTTTTCTTGCTCTTGAGTGCCAGTCCGATTTTTTTCGATAGGCGGGAATGTCTAACTCTTTGGCAATGAGTTGATAAGGGGTGCGTTTTAAAAATTAATTCGGGTAAGATACTGACCCCAAGGCCATTTTCCACCATGGACATGATGGCATAATCATCCCATGTGGTGACTTGCACCTTTGGCTTTAGGTTGCAACGTTCAAATAATTCAAGTATTTCTGATTGTTCCCCTTTTGAGCAGCATAAAAAGGCTCTTGGCAAAGGCTAGCAAGCGGGACTTTTGGGAGACTGGCAGGGATGCCCTCAGGGCAAGATTGCCATGAGACGGTCTTGGCTCAAAAAGAGAGTCTCTAAATCAGGACTGGCGGGCAAGCGCAAAAAGCCACAATCAATACGTCCTTCAAGCAACCAAGTCTCAATCTCACCATAATCCCCAATGAGTAATTCATACTCAACATTGGGATAGGTCTTTTGGAAAGCCTTTGATGATAAGAGGTAACCAGTGTGTGGCAACACTGGAAAAAGTACCAATACGAATCAGCCCTGAGCCAAGTCCATTTAACGCATCAATTTCCAGTTGTAGTTTTTCATGTGCCATACAAATACGCTTGGCATGAGGAAATAATTTCATGCCATCACTGGTGAGCTTAACACCGGATTTATTACGTTCAAGCAAGGTGAGTTGCCATTCTTTTTCGAGGTCACCAATCATGCGACTGATACCTGATTGTGAGTAATTGAGTCTTTTTGCGGTTTCGCTAAAACTGCCATATTCTACAGTTTTAACAAAAAGCAAGATATTTTTGGATGTTCATTTTGCCTCCAGAATACTATCTGATTTTTATCATGGATAACATGCTAAATATTCGTTTTTGTAATTATAAAAAAATATGGTAAGCTGAATGAGCTAAAAAGTCAAATCAAGATAGTAGCGTACGGGGTTTGTAGTCGTATGCGTCTATCACCAAAAAAATGTAGTGGGAGTTGAGGTGTGAGATGGGTCTTTATCAAAATCGTATCGTGGTCAAAGTTGGGACATCTACCCCTAACCAATGAGTTGGGTAAGAGTGACTTACGTGCCTTTGACCGCCTTGCCTGTGTGCTTTCAGATATTCAAAAATATGGGGCATGAGGTCATCTTGGTTTCTTCTGGAGCGATTGCAGTCGGTGCCAATAAGCTCAATATGGAAAAAAACGTCCAACGAGCATGCGTATGAAACAGGCAGCTGCTGCCGTAGGGCAATGCAGTATTATGTACTTGTATGATAAGTTTTTCAATGACTATGACAAGACCATCGGTCAAATTTTACTGAATGCTGAAGATATTGAACAGGAAGAAAAGAAGGACAATCTGATCAATACCTTTGATGCACTTTTAGAAATGGGTATTATCCCGATTGTCAATGAAAATGACTCTGTTAGCTATACAGAAATCGAGTCAGAAGATAGGCTCTTTGGGGACAATGATATGCTCTCTGCTGTTGTTGCCATCCTCTGTAGGGCAAAAACGTCTTGTGATTTTTCAGATATTAATGGGCTTTATGATGCCGATCCAAGGCTCTATCCTAATGCCAACTTAATCTCTAAGATAGACAATATTGATAGTGCGGTGTATTCTCTTGCAGGAGGTGCTGGCTCAAGACGTGGCACAGGTGGGATGAAAACCAAGCTTCAAGCGGCAAGACTGGCGACAGCCCAAGGGATAGATACCATTATCACCAATGGCAAGTCACCGAAAAGCCTTTATGACATCGTCAAGGGTGAGAGTGTCGGTACCCTATTTGTAGGCAAGTCCACGATGATGGACTAGGTGGTTATCAATTAGATAAAAATAAAAAAAGACCCGTCTTTTAAAGACGGGTCTTTTTTGTAAGGGTAGCGATTTGCTAGACCTTACGATTAGAGCATACCCCATTTGCGAGTGTATTCACTATAAAGAATATAGTCCTCTTCAGTGAATCCTTTTTTTCAATCAGTAGAGGGATAATGGCTTCAAAATCCATGGTTTCTGTTTCCAAGATGATGCCTTCTCGCTTTGGAGTGATTATCCAATCATCATGGATTTCTAGGAGAAAGGCGAAAAAGCGCTTGGGTACGGTTCATGCGTGCTGTGGTATAGTCCGCCAAGGCTTTTTAAATCATCTGGGGTAACCTGCTTTTTTTCTTGATAAAAGCGATCGTAGGGACTTTCTTCTTTTTGCGCCACTCGCCACCTTCATAAAAAAATGGAGGACAAACTGGGCTCTCTGAATACAAGTGATATTTTCCTTTTTTTCATGGGTTATCAGCTTCCTGCGACACGTTGTGCTGCTGCTAGACCAACTTCAGTCCAGTAGCTACCAAGGATGACGGTAGAGAAGAGGTAACCCTAAGATAACGTTGACAAATACCCTGAGGTAAAGGCAGCAAATGGTTTCCAACCAACAGCAGTGAGTTCTTTAAAGCGGGTCGTTAGACCAATGCAGAGGAAGCAGAGGACAAATGCCCAGCCACGTAGGGACTTAATAGGCTTGATGATCAAGTCTTCAATACCTTTTAGGGTGTCAGGATCAACGGTTTGTACTTGTATTAAGGTGACAATGATAGAAGCAATGAAGAAACCTAAAACAAATTTAGGGAAACGTTCCCAAATAACGCCAGCACTAGGTTTCGTACCATCTTCTTTAGCTTCCCACATGGTAACAGAAACAATTGCTAAAAACAAATGCCCAAAGACCAACGAAGATGTCACGACCGACAACTTTCATAAGGGTGAAAGTTTCAATCCCACCATCACCAAATTGAGCAGCTGCCGCAATCCCTGCCGCATCGGCAAATTCACTCGTACCAATCCAAGCGCCACTGGCTCCATCAGAAAGACCGATAAGGTGACAAGCCCAAGGAAGAGCAAAGACCATGACGGTCGCCCATACAACTACCATGGAAATAGAGATAGAAACATGTTCTTTTTTTGGCATTGACAGAACTACCGATAGCGATAGACGCAGATACCCCACAAATAGAACCCCCTGCACCAAGGGTTGAGGCAAAGCGCTTATCAAGGCCTAAAAACCTTAGAACCGACAAAAATAAATGACAAGGAAGGTGGTCACAGCGATAACTGTTGCCTGCATGAAAGCAGTAGGGCCGGACTGTAAAATGATAGTAAAAGGTAAGGTTGCCCCCATCAAAACGATACCTGTTTTAACATAAAATTCTGTTCGCATCGCTGCGTTGAACCATTCAGGTACCTTAATGAAGTTGCCGATAACCATACCTAAAATAAGTGCAAGTACTGGTGCTTCGAGGTTTAAGGTTTTTTTGCTGTCTCCCATGAGCCTAAAAATTTGCACCAAAATGGCAAGGAGATAAAGTAGCGTAAAACCTTTGATAAAGTTAGGAATGGATTTACCCATAATCCCTGATGCCGCCCCAAAGACTACTGCTAAAACGACAAATAAGATGAGCAAACTAGGAATAAGGGTGTGAAGTTTGCAGGTACTTCACTAAAACTTTCAAAGCCCTTAAACTTGACTGCCAAAATCTTCAAGCTTGCCCCTGAACTGGAATAAAAACGAGGGAAAGGATAACAGTCCCTAGACCAATCCAAACCGCCCACCAGTCCTCTTTTGAGGTAGAGGTTTTTAAAACCTCCAGTGGGTTTTTGTGTTTGTTGACATAATAGTCACCTCCAAAAATAGAATAATAAAACATTAGTGCATATTATATTACCACAAAGGATAATAACCATAGTCAAGAATATATTAAAAGAATAAATAATATTTATATAATTATCATACACTAAAATGACAAATTTGTAAACAAAGAATTTTCAAAAACAAACAAATCTCGAAATAAATTTATATATTTGTAAAAAAACGCACAACAAAAAAAGCACTTCTTTTGCCTGAGTTGCATAAAGAAGTGCCTTTAAGTTAAAAGCGAAAAATCCCTGTTCGCCTTTATCGATACGAGAGAGGATGAGGCTTGTTTTTATCACGCATCTTGAGATTGGGGATATTGTTAAGCTCATCTTGTATTAATTTTTTTACCAAGGATTTTTGGTGTCTTTTTGTTGCATAATCACTGAGGTATTCATCAAGGGTCAAAAGGGCATTTGGTAGACAGCAGTTGTGGATTTGTCCACTTTTTGCCAGGGACATAAAGCGGTCTCCTGTTCGTCCCTCACGATAACACGCCGTACAAAAGCTTGGGAGATGCCCTGTTTCCATGAGCCAAGCGACCACTTCTGCCAAGGTACGCTTGTCTGAGGTGTCAAATTGGGCAGAGTTTTCCTCTTCTTTTTCCTTTTCAAAGTAGCCCCCAACACTGGTAGAAGAGCCACCACTGATTTGGGAAATACCGATTTTTAAGCCTTTTTCACGCATTTCTTTACTTTCCCTTGTGCTCATAATCATCCCAGCATAAGGGGCAGAAATACGCAAAAGAGCGATGATTTTTTCAAAAGTTTCATCATCTAGGCTGTTGTCAAATTCATCAGGATTGACATCATCGGCTGGGCAGATACGTGGGACGCTGATGGTATGAGGCCCCACACCAAAGCGTGCCTCAAGATGTTCTGCATGCATGAGAATACCGACAAAGTCATAGCGATAGTTTTTCTAGACCATAGAGGACGCCAACACCGACATCGTCAATACCGGCTTCCATCGCTCTATCCATTGCTTCAGTGTGCCACGCATAGTTACTTTTTTTGGTCCATGAGGGTGGAGACTTTCATAACTTTTTGTGGTAGGTTTCCTGAAATAGGATATAGGTGCCAATTTCGGCATCTTTAAGGCGTTTATAATTTTTCCACAGTGGTAGCAGCAATATTAACATTGACCCGTCTGATGGCACCGTTTTTTGTGCTTGGTGCTATAGATGGTCTTGATCGATTCTAAAACATACTCAATCGGGTTTTTGCGGATCTTCGCCCATCTCAAGGGCAAGACGCTTATGCCCCATGTCTTGGAGGGCAATGACTTCTCGCTTGATCTCTTCTTGTGAGAGTTTTTTTCTTGTGATGGTACGATTTTTGATGTGGTAAGGGCAGTACACACAAGAATTCACACAGTAATTTGAGAGATAAAGTGGGGCGAAGAGGACGATACGATTGCCATAGATAGCGTCTTTGATGTCTTTAGCCAAGCTAAAAAATCTCTCTTTGACTGCCTCATCGGGACAGTCTAAGAGTAAGATAGCCTCTCTATGGCTAAGTCCTTTTTTTGTCTTTTGCTCGATCCAAAAATTTGGTGAATGAGTGCAAGGTTGTTTTTATTTTCCTCTGCATAGGCTAGGGAGGCTCTTATCTCTTCATCAGAGATAAATTCTTCTGCCTGAGTGGAAGAGACATCATAGGCCATGGCTTACTCCTTTACATCGCTAGTATAGGTGGTTTTGACGCTAATACCTTTAATCATACCGAGTTTGCCACTAAGGGTACTGATGTCTTGATGGCTAGCATCAATGACGATACTCATGATAGAAACGCCTTTTTTTCACGATAAGGGATACCTAGGGCGTCCGACGATATTTTCACTGTATTGGTGCAAGAGTTCATTAACGGTTTTAGAAGCCTCCAAATCTTCAACGATAATACCGATAAGTGCAATACGTGTTTGTTCATTCATTGTAATCTCTCCTCTATACATAAAAAGCACACAGTTCTCCCTGACTGTACGCTGACCGTAAAAAAACTTTCCATGCGATCAGCACGTAGCTTGGGCTAGGATAGTTTAGTTATAACACAGGTAGTTAAAAAATGCCACAGCTTTTCCTAAAGTTTTCTGAAAATTTGTATAAAGATTTTTGCTAGCCTAAATAAGGTCAAGATGCTATGATATGGGAGAGGTGAATATCGTGAAAAAAATAGTAGCAACCTTAGCTATCCTTGCCTTACTCATGCCAAGCATGGTAAAAAGCAAATGATGGGCATTTTGTTCCTAAGACAAGTGGTGATAAACTTTATGTTGTCAGTGATGTTTTTGCTCGTCAATAAAAAAAGTATGGTCTACCTTCAGATTATAATCCACCAATTGCTAGTGGAGCGATGCTTTATGGCCCTGCCCAAAAGGCATTTTTAGAGATGAGAGCAGCAGGCTTAAAGGCTGGCGTCAATCTTCAAATTGTATCAGGCTATCGGTCTTATGATTATCAAAATCAGCTTTTTGAGCAGTATCGTGCCAATTTTGGAGATCGAGCAGCACAATTCAGTGCTATCCCAGGACAAAGCGAGCATCAGACAGGTTTAGCAGCAGATATTGGGGATGCCAGCTATATTGATCTTACTTTGGAACAGAGCTTTGCGGATACCAAGGCAGGAAAATGGCTCGCCGCCAACAGTACCGACTATGGCTTTATCCTTCGCTACACCAAGGGTGATGACAAGTTCACCGGTTATATGTATGAACCATGGCATTTTCGCTATGTCGGTAAAAAAGTCGCCAAAGAGATGAAAACCCTAAAGATTAAAACCCTAGAGGATTACTTGGGGGTGACTGATGGGGCAGGACGCAAGGTAGCCACGCCCCTATATTATCAATTGATCAATAATGACACGCTAAAAAAAGTCAAACTATTTAATATTGCAGGGAGAAATTATCTCTTGCTCAATGATTTTTATGGCGCTTGCCAGTGATGAACATGCTATGCTCTATATCGAGAGCCATGATGAAAAACCAGTATATTTTAAGCACCGTCAAGCCAGAAACTGAGCTAGCGATCAAAAAAACTGGTTTTTAAAACCACAAAAAAAGTGGACTAAGAACTGCTGTCCCAACAAAGTCAAATCTCAAGCTCAATGGTATAGAACTGAAAAGCAAGGCGTACTTTATTGATAACAATCTCTATATTTCTCTAGGTGACTTTTGCCCAAAAACTTGGGCTACCAAGTGAAACTAGATAAAAAAAGAAAAAAACAACTTGGTTTAGAATGGGTCAAAGAAACCGCCTTTACCAAAGGTGTGGTTTCGACAGAACCAGTGGTGTAAATGAAGACGATAAGATAGCGTTGAAATAAGAAAAAAAGACAAAAAAATAATTTCTATAATGCTTAGTGGTAAGAAAACTTTTAAAGTTGTAATCCCAGTGAGAATTCACTGGGATTTTTTTATGATTAGTAATTTAAGTCTAATTTAGCTTTGTTAAAGAGAAATTGGAAGCAGACATCTTATAATTAAAGAAATATAGAGCAACAAAAAAAGTTATTGACAGAATATAAATAAATGGATAAAAATCTTATTAGTTAGAGTAAGCTTATTTTTATTGATGAGATATTTTTTTAAAGGGGAATAGAAATATGTATTATTGTGATTCATCATAGTATAAAAAAACAATAAATTATAAAACAATTAATAATTTTTATAGTACTATTGTTAAAAAAATTTAATTTATCAAGAATAGATTGAATTTTTTTAGTTAAGAATATCTTAGAAAAGGGTGAAGCGATATGGATTCCTTTAGGGGAAAGTTATACACCATCAGGACAGAAAAAGGTTTTTTTCTAAAAAAAGATTTGGCAGAGGCATTACATATTTCAGAAACCCTATTGGAAGAGTGGGAAGCAGACAAAACTAGCCCTAATTTAACGGATTTTCAAGCGTTGTGTCTTGTATTGGAGGTTTCTAGTGATGAGCTACTTGGGTTAAGTCAAGGATTAGTCAAGAGACAAAAATCTTAGTGAAAAATAGGACAAAGCTGATATATTATCAGGTACATGCCTTTATTAGCTTACTCTTTGCCTTTTTCCCTCGGACTTTATGTCCATTTGCTGACATTTTTGCAACCAGCGATGAGAAGTGGAGAAAATGCTGAATGGTTGGCATTGTGGCAACCCTCTTTCTGGTTTAATAATCATTTAGTGTTTCTGGTGGTGTTACTGATTTTTAGCAGTGATTTATAGTATGGTATGTATGTGTAAATATCTTATTAATAAAGAAAAATTATCGATTCTAACAATATCAAATACTAAATGAGGGAAAAAAATTATGAAAAAGTTTTTTTAGTACGTTAGTGATAGTATGTATGCTTATTGGTTTAAGTACAAATTATACTCAGAGCGTTTTTTTGCTAGCGATATTGAAAAAGAAGCTAGTTTACCAGAGGAAAAATCAATTTGCAGATGCAGAACATTTACAATTTGATTCCTTTGAGGAAGATAGTTTTGTGAATGATGATGTAGAGGATATAGTTCCAGCATCTCATATTACCTATATTATAAAGAATAAAAAGATATACTGGAGAATCTTTTGGGTCAGTAAAAGCTAGATCAAATGAAGGAGTGCCTGGAGTTACAATAGGAATAAACGGTTCGGTAGGTATTTCTGCAGAATGTTCTGTTTCTAATAATATAAATCTAATTAAGGCTCTTAATGCTACATTCGGATTTAGTGTAATAGGAACATATACAGTTGGAACTAGTGAGTCATGGACAGTACCAAAAGTACTATAATGGTAGAGCTGTTAAATATGCTTATTTGATTGCTAGACCAGTTTATGATCATTATGCTTATTCTGTTTTATATTAAAAAGCAATAAAAATTAAAGAAACATTTTTTTGACGAATGGCACATGCAAAAAAACCAAAGTATCGTATGAGAGTTGAACCAGTTGTAGTATATAAATAATATCAGTAGAAAAAGCACACTTTCCTTAGTAAATACCCTCTTTACTGGACAGCACAGTAAAGAGGGTATTTACTATATTAAAGTTATAAAATTAAATTGGTGAATGTGTTTAGGACTTTGGGTACATAGCTTACAAATAAGTGCTTTTTATGGCGAATGTGTGGTTGAGGCTTAATCACTTTTTAAAAATAATAGAGAAGCTGTGTTTTTGGGATTATAAACCCCTACTGTCACATCAATGGGATAGCCGTTTAAACCATAAAGACTTTCTTGTGAGGGATAAGGTTGATTATATTTATCGAGTGATAGGTAGTAGCCATCAGTGATAGGGGGATAAAGGGCTTAGAATTTTTGTTCACTAGAAGAGGGGCTATGGTGATGTCTTTAGTTTGGCAACCATACAATGGAGCAAGCATAGTGTGATTAAATGCCAGTTTTTATTTTCTTTTTTTGGGTAAAAAGGCATTGGCAATTAAGGGAGAGGATGATTTTCTTTAAGTATGGAATAAAACTCAAGCGTTGACAAGTCAGTATTATAAATCCATCAAAAAGCGTCCAAGTTTAGACTTGGACGCTTTTATGATTTAATTATGATTTATCTGGAACGCTTAAAGGCAAAAATCTTTGGTTTGGTAGTAAAACTGGCATTTTAGTCTGTCGCCATTTTCATAACAGGCACTGTCTTGCGGGACTCTGACAATACCATGATAATCACCATTTAAGTCCTCTAAGGTACGGCGAGAGGGGATATTGTCAGGGTCACAGGTGATTAAGATTTCATTGATACCGATTTCATGAGCAAAGCCCAAGAGCAATCTACTGGCACGCTTGGCATAGTGATGACCACGATAAGGCAGATGCACCCTATAGCCAATATGACCTGCATAGGCAATCTCTGGCGCATCCCCCACCCTAAGGTCACATCTGCCCACTTCGATATAAGGGTTAGAAGCTTTGATGATGGCAAAAAAATAGCTAGGGAGGTAGCCGACATAGTCGCTACCAGGTTGATAACGAATTAGCCTCAAGCCAATGGTGCCATCAGTCAGATGAGAAAGGTCATGACCTGCTTGCTTATCATCTTTTTTAAAGCGAGAGAAAAAAAGACGGATAGAATCTTCGATACTCAAGGGGCACCTACTTCCAAAATTGCCACCACTTCTTGAGGGACTCAACTTCTTCTTGAGTAGTACCTTCAAGGGCTTTAGGGGTGGACTCTAGTTCTTTGATTTTTGCTTCAGCGATGAGGTTTAATTGTTGTTGCTGATTTAAAAGCTTGTGCAATTCAGCGATTTGTTCATCCTTGATTTGGAGCTGTTCAGCAGTATTGACCTTGCTATGTTCTAGGAGGTCGATTTGAGAGACAAGAAGCTTTAGTCTTTCGTCACGCTCTTTTTAAGAGAAAGGCGATTTCAACAGGTAGTTCATTTTCACTATTGTTATCTTGTGATGGCGTTAAGAGTGCTGTCTTGGTCGTTTCGATGGCTTCTTTTTCTTCATTAGACTGACCAGACTCTTTTTGTCTCACTATGTAGGGCAACGATGGAAGCCTCAATCAGCTTGATGCCATCTTCACGGACATAAATCATGCCACTATTTTTTTATAAAGGTAGTCATTAGCACTTAGGACATCGTTTAACTTACGCATATGATATTTGACAGTGTTTTTACTAACGCCTAGTGTATCAGCAATTTCTTTAATGGTTAAATCCATTAACACTCACCCTCATTTCACTAAAAAGTATAACAAAAATTTCTAAATACAAGAAAAACTATCTAAAACTGGTTGAAATGATAAAAAAACTAGTTTTAAACCTAAAAACCACTTTAAAGTGGTTTTAAAAAGCTTCTTTTAAAGTGGTTTTGTGCAAGCTTTTTGCAATTTATCTCCTTGGGTATGGTGTTTGAGCTTATCCGCATGTTGATAATAGGCTTCGACATTTCTCTCAGCAATCAAGCGTGCCAAGGCTTCATTGGTTGCAAGTTCTGTTAAGAAGATGAGGAAAAGTTCCCCATCGCCAAAATAGTTGTAGGTAAAAATCCAAGCTATTGGTGATTTCAGTTTTCAGTCTTTCACCGAGACCATCCCAAGTAGAGACAAGGTCATTAAATTGTGCCTTCATCAAGGTCAGCAAGGTTTCAGCATTCTGCTCAGGGTTTTTTAGAAAAACTGATTTCTAGTTTGTCCAAAAAGCCGAGGGTTTCTAACATGACCTTGTTTTTAGCCCTATCCAAACTCCCTGCAAAGCCTAGGGCTTCCCTTTCTTGGTAGATGGTTTCTTTAGTTGATTTCAGGATGTCTTTGGTTGTTTTTGTGGTTTCTAAGGTAGTTTTGAACTCTCTTAGGGTTTGGGTCAAGTAGGTGAGGTAGTCGGCTTGACCTTGATAGGCATTGCTTGATTCATTCAAACTAGCAATCAAAAGCCCGACCAAGGAAAGCTTTTCATCAAAGGTGGTTTCACTGGTTTTTGGTAGGGTGGTTGTCTTATATTCGCCCTCTAAGATAGCACGAACGTTGTAGTTCTTTTGGTAAGTTTGATAAAGCTCATAGTAGGTGGCAAAGCTTTTTGCTACTTGGGGATGGTGGAGGTACTGATAAATCAGTGGTTCATCGACGGCTAGATTAGTTTCTTCATAGAGGTAGAGGCTTTCTGAGAGGTCCTCCCAACCACGTGCTGTGACATATTCCTTGCCATCAATGGTCGTTTCTATGCGATAAAAGTCTTTTTTTCTTGAGGTCAAGGTAGTTGGTGATGGCAGGATGAAGGTTGACTTTTTTTGGCATATTGTCGCCAGATGCCATAGTCTTCTTTGACTTCCAGTACCTTTAATCTGTCCATGGTTGCCAAGTCCATTTCTCGTACAGATTTGTTGTACTCTGGGGGTTACCGGCGGTGACCACGAGCCAACCATCAGGAATGGCATGCCTGCCAAAGGTCTTATATTGCAAAAATTCCAAAATGGCAGGGGCGAGGGTCTCAGATACGCAATTAATCTCATCTAAAAAGAGTATCCCCTCTTTTTACCTGATTTTTTTCTATGGTGTCATAGATACTGGCGATGATTTCACTCATGGTGTATTCGGTAATACGATAGGTCTTGCCCATAAAGTTTTTTTCTTTGATAAAAGGGAGCCCTAGAGCGCTTTGTCTCGTGTGGTGGGTCATGGCATAGCTGACCAAGGCGAGGTCAAGCTCACTGGCAATCTGCGCCATGATGGCAGTCTTGCCAATCCCAGGAGCACCAAGGAGAAAAAAATCGGTCTTTGGCGATGTTTTTGGTATCTTATAGGCACCAAATTCATCTTTTTTGAGGTAGATAGAGAGGGTATTTTTGATCTGTGTTTTTTTGCGTCATTGATATTCATACTTATTTCCTTTCAAGTAGCCCAGTAGGGGAGACAAGGACACGCATCGCCCAAAAATGGAAAGTCCGGATCGTCAAAATAACGTGTCTTTTTGAGAAAAAAATAAAGGCAGTGTCATACTTGGGCATGGTTTTTGGGATAAATCCCTCAGTCCATCAGTAAAGTAAAGGAGGCCTTTGAGGTTTTTTTGAGTTCGCCTTTGTCGATGAGTTGGTCGATATAGGTAAAGACTGGGCGAAAATCAGTGCCACCAAAGCCCTTTAACTCGCCATGCTGGATAAAGTCGGTAAAATCCTTGGCACACTTGATAACGGTATCACTTTGGATTTTGCGGTCACATTGGATGAGACGGATGTGCATCTTGTCAAAAAAAGCGTCCCCATCGGTTAAAATGTCATAGGTTTCCTGGAGGAAAGCTTGCACCACTTCCCCAGAGCAAGAGCCTGAGGTATCAAGGGCGATAACAAGCTCTTCGACCTTTTTGACTTCCTTGGTCTCTAGGGGTTCGATTAGGGCATATCTTGGTAAAGTTCTAGCCCATAGGTGTAGTAAATGTAGTCAAAGGACTCGCTGTCTATCTCCAGTGCTTCATGTAGGGTGGTAAATTTTTTTCAAAAAGCGCTTGTATTCACTTTCCCTTTTTTTCTGGGGGACGGATATTTTGACTGAGGGTACCGACCCCATCGCCAAGTTCTTGAGCAAAGTTTTGCAGTTCGTTTTCAATTTCCTTGCTGATGTCTTCCCAAGCTTCTTTTTTGGATGGGATTTTCAAAAAGTCAAAGGCGTCTTCACGTGCCAGATCATTTTGGACTTTGCCCTCGTCCCCACTTTCATCGACTTCTTCATCGCCATGGTAAAAATGCAAGTCCTTGGCAAAGATACTTTCCAAACGGCGAATTTCTTGGATGGAAAGCCCGGAGGTGAGAAGGTAACGGTAGATGGTTTCTGCATGAAAGGGCTGGATTTTTTTCCTTGAAATTGGCGAGAATTTTTTTCGTTCCAGTACGTCACCTTTTAGGGCGACTTGAGGGAGATTGAGGGCTAAGATAGCGTCCTCACTTGCCATGTCACAGGCGAGAAACCACAACCTTTCTTCGCTTTTTTTGAAGAAAATATGGCGAAAGAGACAGTGAAAGACCATGTGTAAGTAGAGCCTTGAGGCGATGTTTTTTTCTTTGGCAAAGTCCATGATGAGCGCATCCCCATCATAGTGGAGGACTTCGCCCTTGTCCCCTACCAAGGTGCCGACAATATCAGGACTTGGTTTTAATTTACTAAAAGGAAGCGCCATAAAGCGCATTTTTGACTAAGAGTTCTTGCCTGCCATAACTAAGCAGGTCTTGAGCAAAATGGGTATCAGTAGATGGATTCATCATTATCTCCTATAAGCTAAAGCAACGCTTCTCGCCACCAAGGCTAAGAAGCTTGGGCATGAGTTCACTCAAGCCGTTTTTCCTTGGCAAGGGCAAGGAGTCTATCAGTGTGTTTGGCCTCCACGGAAACGAGGTCAAGGATTAGGGTGATGGCAGGACTATCTTTTTGGCTAAAGGCAAATTCCAAGAGTGTCATCTGATGGGTTTTAAGATAGTCAAGATAACGTGCCTTGGCACGTGGGTCAATGGTCTGCGGGGATTTTAGGCGACTGAGCACCCAAAGCATTTTTATCTGTCTCTTCCTCGATACTTTCAAAGCCTTGGTCGGCAAAAGTAGAGGTTGAAGTTTTCTCCAGACCAGTCGATTTCGTTTAAGAGGTCTTGCCACATGTCCTCGTTGCCTCCACCAAGCCAAATGGCATTGCCGGCGATTTCCAGGGTATGGTTGTGCCATTTTTCCTTTTTGGTATAGTGGGCTTTTGCCCGCCACTTGGGTGTAATAGCCTTTTGGCAGGCTTTGGAATATCAAGTGTTTTGTGCCATAAAAAGCCCCTTCGGCAAGCCTGGTGAGACTTTTGGGAAAAGTCACTTCCTCTAGGGGACAACGGTAAAAGGCACCTCGTCCGATACGCATAAGCCCCTCATTTAAGTGGAGACTGACTAGGGCTGAATGGGCAAAGGTAAAAGGTGGAATACCGTACCAATCTGGTGGACAGGTCAGTTCAAAGAGTTTTTGACAATAGCTAAAGGCACCAAGCTCGGGCTGATTTGCCCCAGAGACATTGGGCGAGGATTGAAAAACCACCTCTTCGAGCGCCATCGCCTGAGAAAAAGGCAGCACGTCCGATGGTCTTGAGGCTTTTTAGGCAGGATGATTTTTTTAAGTGACGATTTTTTTATAAAAAAAGCCCCCATCTCAATGGTTTCTACACCCTCAGGGACTTGGTAGGTTTGGCGTTTGTCTGCAGAGGGAAAGAGGATGAGGGTCGTTTTGTCATGGCTAAAGAGGACATTATCCAAGGTGGTGAAGTGCGGATTTTCACTATCAATGGCAATTTCTGTTAAGTTACCCCCATGAGGGAGGGCAAAATACTCGAGTCTTTTTTAGCCCTTTAGGTAAGTATAATTTTTTTCCAAGGCATGGCAGCCAAAAAGGGCTTCCTTGCCAAGGTGCTCTAGCCCCTTGGGCAGATCAAGACGTTTGAGGGAAGTGGCATTTTTGAACGCTGCAGCGTCAATCTTGGTCAGTGTCCTTGGTAAACGCACTCTTTCCAAGGCTTTTGCGCCCTCTAAAAACCTTTTGGCAAGGTCGTCGCCCCATCAGGGAGATAGAGTTTTTTTGAGTGAGGGGCAATTGGCACAAGCATTTTTCCCCTAATTGATGAGCAGAGGGCAACTTGAGTGCCTCTAAATGGGGACAGCCCAAAAAGCAGTCCTTAGGGAGGGCTTCAAAACCCTTAGGAAAGATAACCCTTTCTAAATTTTGACTATGTCGAAATGCCCCATTGGGCAAGGTTATAGCCTCATCACTGACTTGCGTGGTTTTTTTGTAGTGCTATCATATTGCCATAAACGCTCTTTCGCCATGACAATCCCTCCTTTACAATCTTTTCATATATACCCCGATACAATTAGCATAAACTAAAGAATGAGAAAAGCCAGTCCGGACTTTTTATCCGGACTGGCGTAGCTTATTGATAGGTTTGACTAAAGAACTTACTTTTTCCTCACCGCTTTGTCAATCAGTGGGAGATTGGCGACAAGTTGGGTGAGGCTCATGATAATCCAAAAAGGAAAGAAACCATAGTCACTGCAAGCCACATAGTCATAAAGGTCAGAAGAAACCCTTGCGAGATGCTCGATAAAAAAAGTAACCAAGGAAAGAGGTTGAGAGACTAAGCAGGTAAGTGGTGATAAGAGTAGGGAGATTGCCGACCTTGACTTGCCCATAGACACCAAGTAAAAAAATGAGGTAGAGGAGGATACAGAGGGAAAAGACTATGGTACCAAGGTGAGCATAGGGACGAAATACCCCTTGCCAGTGATAAGCCAAAGGGTAGCAAAAGGTAGGCTAGTAGGGGAAAGGGCAAGGCGGTAATAAAAAAATAAGATACTTGGACATCATCTATCTCCTTTCAATGTGAGTGATAATAAACTAATTATAGTCTAAGGAAGGCTGGCTAAAATGGCAAGATGGTAATTTGATTGAAAAAAATTCTAAAATACCTAGGCAAACTATTATCTATTTTTTTATCTTTTACCTATGATAGACTATTCTTAAGTTATTTTTTTGTCTAAGGGTCAAGTGCAAAAAAAGGAGGGTCTATTATGTCAAATAGAAATCGGATGGCGACCATCATAGGTGGTATTTTTGGGCGTTTTTTTATCCTGTTTTATCTATTCTTTGGGTTTTCGCCCTTTACTGCCTTCAAGATAGTCACCGAAGGGCAGAAAACCTCTGTAGCATCTTGGAATAATGTTTTTGCTTACAAGACAGCCTATGTTGGCGACAATTCAAAAGTTAGTCATATTCTAGACAAGCAAGGCTATCCAGAAGAGATTGTGGTTCAGAAGTTTGAAATCTTATCCCAAGCAGAGCCCTATGGCTTGCGTGTCTATCTCTCTAAAGTGCCAAAAGATGCCAACAAGGCACTACTGAACAATGCCCTGTTGACCTTTTCTTTGATTGATAATCTTTCTAATCTTTATTATATAGAGGATAAAAAGTGACCAAGTCATTGCCACTTATGAAAGGGAAAAAGGCACTCCAAGCCTTTGAGGAGAAAGAGGAAAATCATACAGGTGAAATGGAGACAGCTCAAGCAAAGTCGGTCTGATTTGATAAAGGAGGCGTTAGTATGGAAGCAAAAGAGAAAATTGGCGTGGTGTTGGCAAAGGGTGAGGAGATACTCGTGCTTTTGAGTCAAGCAGGGATGTCTTACAGTCTGCCTATAGTTGGAATAGCTTTGATTTTTGTTGGTGGTAGCCTGATGAGTACCATTGAAAAAGCACAAAATAGTCGATGAGGCACAGGCTTACTTGCACGAGGCAAAGGAACTACTGGAGGAATATGAAACGCATTACAATGCCTTAAGTGACCTGACGACGCTGACACTAGACACCAGTAATCTGTTGACGATGGCAGATTTTACCCTTGATGGGGTGGTGGCAGATATGCTTGTGCAAGCCTATATCAATGATATTGTCACCCAAATAGGAGAAGCAATCGCCCTAATTGAAACCAAACAAAATGAACTAAGAGGCGTTTCTTTGTAAGGGATAACACTCTATTGAGGCTTTAAAAGAAACTTTAGACGAGTGAACTATAGTGTAGAAAAATTATTTGCGATTAATTCAAGTGGTGGATATCAAAAATAAGCAGAGAGGAAAGCTCTCTGCTTATTTTTATGCTTGAGAATTTTTTTATAAAAATAGAAATAGTCAAATCTACTTATCTTTAAAGAGGAGGATAGAAAGAGAGAGAGATAACAGAGCAGTATGACTTTTTATCAGGGTTCTCATGTCGAGGGTATTAAACTCAAAAAAAGTATCCAATTGATAGAGTAGAAACGAGAAAAAGAACAAGTTAATAAGAATAACCAAATCTTTTTTTGCCTTTAAACATGAGTACCTCCTAAAAAAATAGTAAATAACGGTTCTAACCTTATAAAATGAGTCTAAAAAGTACCTTAGGCTAATTTATTGACTTTTAGGGTATACTATAGTAGGAGTGATGTCAATAAGGTTTTTGGTTGACTAGGGAAAGGCAGGGGATTGTGATGCGTTTACTAATCTATGGCGCAGGGGTGATTGGTGGGCTTTTATGCCAGCCTTTTTGCCCAAGCAGGTTATGAGGTGAGTCTCTATGCCAGAGGCAAGCGACTGGAAAGCTTAAGACAACATGGCTTGTGCTATGAAAGAAAGGGACAAATTTATCAAGCTGATATAGAAGTGATAGCTACCTTAAGCGATGAGGAGAGGTATGACTTTATCTTTTTGACGGTGAAAGAAAATCAAGTCCGTCAAGCCTTGGCTGAGCTAGCCCAAAATATCAGTCCCACGATTGTGACCATGGTCAATACCCTCACTCCCTACCATGAATGGGCATCAATCTGTGGTGAGGGTCGCTTGCTTCCTGCCTTTCCAGGGGCAGGGGTAGTTACCAAGATGGTGTGCTCAAGGCAGAGTTGACCCCAAGGTTCATGCAAATGACAACCTTTGGTGAGATAGATGGCAAGCCATCAGCACGTTTAGGTGGCTTGGCTGGGCTTTTTAAGGGCGCCAAAATCCCTTATCAGGTGGTCAAGGATATGCAGTCTTGGCAACTTTGCCATCTGGCGATGGTCATCCCTCTAGCAGATGCTTACTACCAAGCCACCTGTCCCCAAACAGTTTGGCGTGAGCGAGCAATCATGGAGGAGACAGCGAGACAGATTCAAAATAATCTTCAGGCACTTTTACCAGCTTGGTACGCCCCTTTTGCCTTGGCAGGTGAGACTAATGCGTCAGTTACCACTTGGGCTGTTTCGTCTGATTTTAAAAGGACTTTTTGCAAGCCGGCTTGGGGAGACTTTTATGTACCAACATGCCATGAAGGCAACAGATGAAATGCAGGACTTGCATGAGCAGTTTTACCATCACTTAAAAAGGCAGACAGAGCAGTGTTGAGGGATGGGAAAGGTATGGCGAAAAAAATATGAAACAGGCGATTTTAGAGCGGTTACAAGCCTTGGGTGGGGACATTTCTTTGGTGAAAGGAGAGTCTTTGGCAGAGGACTTATGTACTATTACCTTTGAAACTGTTTTATATCAAAAGCCTCTTTTAGCACCTTGGACGGATGAAGATGGAGAAGAACCCATTGATGGCTTAGGTGATTTTCTTGATGCAAACCTCACCTTGTATCAGGCAGATAAAGAGCGCTTTTTTTCAAAAAAACTCTATGAGACTTATTTTATTTTTGACCGAAGTACCCTATGGACAGTATTTTTTGGCTTGGTGAGATGTTTACCCCTTTTCAAGAAGGGACTAGGGATTTTGAGGCGTGGCATGAGGTATTTCAAGGGGAGATTTATTCTTTTGAGAGCATTTTTTCTGTAACAGAGGCAAACACTACTGATTTCATTCACTTGTTTTATGGCTATGGTTATCCGGATGGTATTTATATTGCCAGTCAAGATAAAAAAATGCTGACAATCCAAGGGTTTTTTGCCACTGACCACGAGGCTTGGTTTATCGAAATTGATGATGAGGGAGATTTGGAAAGTTATTTACACTCTTTTTGGACAAAGGAAGAGTTGCGTGCTGAGATAGAAAGCAAACTAGGCTAAGGGCATGAGTCAATCAAAAAGAGATAGGCTTGCATTTTACAAAAAGGGGAAATTTTATGGACATTATCCGTGCCATTCTTGATGGGCTTGCCATCAGCGCTATCTTTAATGGGGCAGTGGCGACTTTACTACTTATCAATCCAAGATTTTTGGCTGACTACCCCAAGGGCATTCAGCAGGCGAGCCCAACACCGATGACAAGACAAGAGAAAAAAAGTCAATCGCTATTTCACACTTATCGTTATGGGGCTGTGTTTTTCTTTACTCGCTAGTCAGTCTTTTTAGAAATGAAAATCGTTGGCTTTTTGGACGCTAGTTCAGATGAGCTATATCCAGTGGAGCCTATTAAACTTGGGCGATTTTTTTATTGTTGGATTGTTTATTATTCCAAGGCAGATACAAAGAAAGGCTTGTTATTGCCGGGACAGAGGGACATGAGGATTATCAATTTAAAAATTGGATGAAACATCTGGCGCTTAGGGAGCATTTTTTTGTGGTACCTTTTTACTACTACCGATGATTTCAGTCTTTGAGGCTTTTTTTGGTGGGACTCTTGAGCGAATAAAAAAACAGTACCAAGTTTTTAAAAAAATCTGCTACAATGGCAAGAGGAGCGCTAGAATAAAGGGAGGCATACCATGATAAGGCTAGAAAAAGTCACCAATTTATCGCTATGTCGCCTATAGGCTAGAGAAGTTAGGCGAGCATGAGGCTAGCTTGGCAAGTCTTGACGCTGAGACTAGGGAAAGCCTCGCTAGGGCCGTCGCCAAAAAGGTCATAGGGCAGTTTCTTGCCTTTGGACTACTCTTTTGTTTAGGCTTAGGGCTTTTAATGACTCAAGCTTGGCGTGTGAGTGAGGAGAGTGCCATAGTAAGGTTTTTATATCAATCTTATGCTTTCTGCCAATACCTTAATCCAAGGGGACTGGGGGCCAGGTATTATTGGCAAAAAGGTGTTATTTTAGGAGTATTTACCATACTCTTACCACTGATTATTCCTATTTTTTTATACTTTGCTTTGGACTGATTGCCCTAATAACAAAGTGGCAGATTAAAAAAAGCCTTAGCGCAGATAGAAAAAAAGCGACACACTTTAGGGCGTGTCGCTTTTTTTGGATTGCATGTATAGGAATTAAAAAGAAAGAAAAAAACATTTTTTTAAAAAGATGATAAATTTTTAAGAGAAGATAGAGCATTTTTCAGACAAGAACTGCATGAGATAGGGCACAAGGGTGGCTAAGAGTAAAAGTATCATCAATTGTTTTTTTGATTATTGTCCATAGGCTTACCTCAGTGTCTATACTGGCGAAAAAGGTTGAATAAAGTGCTCTAGCACCAACTGGTGTTGGTGCTAATAAACAACTGCCAAGCAAGATTGGATTTAAAGGAAAGCCATAGCGATTATAAATGATTGTATCGTTTGGGCAAAATTGCTCGGTAAAGACCTGGGTAAAGAGTACGGTTGACTCCGTGTTTGCATTATTGATGGTTGGAAAAGGGTGGGTTTTCTTTTTCCAGCTCTTTTAGGGACTGTGAATCAAGCCTGGCTTTCATCTCCTCTGGGAGTGCGTCAAATTTTTCTTTATCAAAGTGACGCATCACATCGCCCACTGTCGAATCTTCTTTTGGGACAAAGGGTTCTTGGGCATGGCTTGGTTTTGGTAAAAAGAGGGTGGCAGTGACAAACACACAAAGACATAAAAAAACGCTAAAATTTTTTTCTCATAAAAGCCTCCTCAGGAAAGACACTAAAAAAATTATGTATAAAAATAGGATAGCAAATAAAAAAATACTTGACAAGCGTTTAAAAAAACTACTGTCAAGTATTTTTTTGTTTGCGATTAAGTTTAGGTCAGCGTGACTAGGGTATCTCGCCATGCTTTGGTAAAGGCGTGGGGGTCTGGTTGTACCATACTATCCCTCATGATATAGACGCCTGCCATTTCCTTGGGGAGCTTGTGGACATTGGTCATCTTTATCCCCCGATACCATAGACAGGGAGGGGAGCTTGGTCAGTGCCTCAAAGACAGCCATCGAGCGTGGGGCAAGACCTGCCTTGCAACTGGTGGCAAAAGAGGTGGCCATAGACCAGCCAGCTCGCACCTTTTGCCCTTGCCAGTTCGCCCTCTTCATAGCTATGGACAGAGACCCCAAAGGTCAGTCCCGATAAATCTGCCTCTTGAGACGTGGGAAAAGAGACTTGGATAGGGAGGTTTAAGGCACGAGCCACATTGACTTGATGATTGATGATGAGACGCACCCCATGGGCTTGACTGGTGGGGAGAAGCTCAAGGGCAAGGCTTTGGTAATCCGCTTCACTAAGGTGCTTAGCACGCAAAATCACTCTATCCGGAGAGGTGGCAAGGAGGGCTTTGAGATAGGGGAGCTTTTGGCCGACAATGGCAGAAAGCTCGGTCACATAGGTCAGTTGCATCATAGTCTGATATGGTCATGATAGACGACTTGTAAGCCTCTTTTGACAATGGCTTCATGCATTTCCGGCACACTGCGTCCATCACTGATGTCAAATTGTTCACTACTTTTTATTTTTTTCAACGTGTCCCCCTACGTCTACTTTGACGCCGGCAGAAACCTTGGTCGCACAGACGTCCATCATCGCATTTCTAAAGGTCGCACTTTCACGGCTAGAGACGGTAATTTGTGCTTGAGGCACAAAGAGGCGATAAGCGCACATGATTTGGACAAGGTCTCTATCACTGACAAGGTGGTTAAATTCTCCAAGCTTGCCCCCAACTGGACGGAGTCTAGGCACAGAAAAAAGAGTTCACTATCAGGGTATTTGGCTTGTACCATAGCGAGGTGCAAGCCTGTGGCAAGGGCATCTCGACGGAAATCACTCAGCCCTAAAAGGCTAGCAAAGCCTGCCCCTCTAAAGCCATTTTTTAAGGCTCTTTCTTGGGCATAAAAACGATAAGGGAAAACACGCTTATTGCCATAAGGGTGATAGTGGTCATAGACAGGCAAGTCATAGGTTTCTTGGAAAAACGGTGACAAAGTCTGCTCCTGCTTGGTGAAGTAGGCGATAGTCTGCTTCATTAGTTGGGTAAATTTCAATACCGATATTGGCAAAGTAAGGCTTGGCAAGGGAGATAGCCTCAGCAATGTAGCTCGTTGGGGAGAGGGCTTCGGACTCTCCTGTTAGGATCAAAATATCTTGTAGGCCTGTTTGGGCAATGCCCTCAAGCTCTCTTTTGATTTGATCCATATCAAGCTTGGCACGCTTGATCTTGTTTTTGCTGTTAAAGCCACAGTAGAGGCAGCCATTGCTACAGTAATTGGCAATGTAAAGGGGGGTAAAGAGGGTGATATTGTCCCCAAAGCGTGCCTTGGTCACGGCTCTGGCACGTCTTGCCATTTCTTCAAGATAAGGCGCAGCGGCTGGGGAGAGGAGTGCCATAAAGTCTTCTTTCGTTAAGCTGTCTTTTTCTAAGGCACTAAATACTTCCTCTTTGGTAAAGGCATCAGGGTTAAAACTTTCACGAAGACGCAAGACTTCATCCATCATTTGATGGTCGAGTCTATCCATCTTGTCCGTATAGGTCATAATTGTACTCATGTTATTCTCCCTAAAAAAACCGGTAAGTGGGCTAGAGGCTTCCCCACCATGGGCAAGGACACGTCCTGTTTTTGGCAAGGTAGGCATGGCGACCCTGCTTTGATGGCAAGGTTAAAGGCATAGCTCATCGCCTTGACATCGCCTGCTGTGGCAATGGCAGTGTTACACATGATGGCACTGGCACCCATTTCCATGGCTTGGCAAGCCTCAGATGGTTTACCAATACCGGCATCAACAATGACAGGGAGGGTAGTCGCTTCAAGGATGATTTGGATAAAGTCCTTGGTCGCTAGTCCACGATTACTGCCAATTGGTGCTGCTAAAGGCATGATGGCACTGGCGCCGGCATCTTCTAAGGCTTTGGTGACATAGTAGTCAGGATACATATAAGGGAGGACGACAAAGCCACGTTTGGCTAAGATTTCAGTGGCCTTGATGGTCTCATAGTTATCTGGTAAGAGCCAACGTGAATCACGGATGACTTCGATTTTGACAAAGTTACCGCAGCCCATTTCACGAGAAAGCTCAGCAATACGGACTGCCTCTTCGGCAGTTCTTGCCCCTGAGGTATTAGGGAGCAAGGTGACATCCTTAGGGATGAAGTCCAGGATATTTTTCCGCACCATTAGGATTGGCACGTCTGAGGGCTAGGGTGATGATTTCGGCTTCCCCTTGTTCCAAGACAGCCTTGATAAGATCTAGGGAAAATTTACCAGAACCAAGGATAAAGCGAGAATGAAAGGTCTTCCCCCAAGGGTAAAGGTATCGTCATTGTGTAAGTTGGTCATGAGTTAGTCTCCTTTAGATAAGATAAGGTGCATGAGTATCGTCGCTTGTTGGGCGGCACAGAGCATTACCCTTGGGGCAAGTAGTCCTGGGGGTTCAAGCTCACTGGTGCCATCACCACAAAGATAATAGCGTGAAAAAACTTTCTTGGTGGTTAGTTTATTGGGATGATCCATGCCACTCATCCCACTGGCACCAATTAAGGTGGTGTCGGGGTAGTGGCTGAGGATGGTTTCTGTCAGCATTGCTTTGGCAGAGGCTTGGTCAAAGGCCTCGATGATATAAGGATAGTCCCCAAGATAGGGTGGGGAGATTACTTTCATCCAAGGTGAGCACTTCGCTTTTTGACTTTCACAAGAGGGGTCAGACGTTCAATCTGTGCCTTTAAAGCGTGTGCCTTTTGCTTTGCCAAGGTCTTCTGGAAAGTAGGCTTGGCGACCGAGATTGGTGAGGTCAACCTCATCTTTATCAATCAGTAGGAGCTCACCAATACCAAGTCTGGCAAGGCTTAGGGCAATATGACTGCCCAAGCCTCCACAGCCACAGATGGCCACACGTGCTTCTTGTAATTTCTTAAAATGTGCCTCACCATAGCGCACTGCCCACAGGCTGGCATAAAGTGCCTTATTAGGGAGTTCTCCTTTTTAGGGGCAAAGACCTTATCCCCCTCTTTTAGAGGGACATTCTCTAGTTCACTGGTGCCATTTAAGAGGATGAGGGACTGGCGTGACTCACCTGCTAGTTTGAGCAAGTCATCCAGTCCAGAGGGCTCAGGTAAGGTAAGAGCTTCGTTATTGAGGTAGACTTTCACGATTTAACCTCCTCCGACAAAATGCACGATTTCTAGGCTGTCACTATCATTTAAGATGGTCTTGTCATAGTCTGCTTTTAGGCACGATGGCAAGGTTTAACTCCACGACAATACGTGTGATGTCATAACCTGCCTCGACTAAGAAAGCTTTTAAGGCTAGTCGGTGCCGTCAAAGCGTGATGCTCTCCGTTTACAATCATGTTGACCTCCATAATAATAAGTATAAAAAAAGAACACCAAAGAAAGCACCCTTTCGGTGGTGCTCCCCATTGATGTCCGCTAGAAACGTGAAAAGTATATTTTTGCTATAAAAAAACTTGCTATCAATTTATAAGCACATTAAATATAGCAAAAAGATACAACAGATGTCAAGGTGTTGCTACCTTTTTAGGCTAGTTCACCCTATGTAAGGGTTTTTTTAGAGATGTTTTTTTAACAATCAAGACATCGCAACCACTGCGGTTGGCGATAAAGTCACTCATCCGACCAAGTAATTTTTGGTGCGTCCATTTCTTGAGCATAGTCATTACCACAGACGATTAAGTCCGGCTTGAGTAGGTCAACAATATCATACTTGACGATTTCACAGATATTGCCGACCTCCAAAAAGGTGGAGACCTCACGAATTTCTAACTCTTCTGCCTTTTTCTTTAAGTCATTGAGATAACTTTGACTTTCTTTTTTTGCCCTGTCGATAATGGTCTTATCATAGCTTAGGGCAATTTGGTATTCTTTTTTTCTTCCAAGAGGTAGGCCAAAGTCAATTTAGAATAGTTCATCGCTGCCAAGTGGATGGCACGATAAAAGACTTCCCCTTCAATTTTTGTTCTTATTGATGATGACAACGATATGATCATAGAGGGTTACCATTGTTTATTCTCCTTGTGTTTGATTTTTGAAGTGCCATTTTTGCCAGTTGGTCAGCCTTTTTCATTTAGCGGGTCGCCACTGTGGGCTTTGACCTTGACAAAAGTGAGGGTTCTGTTTTCTTGAAAGTGTTGGGCAAGGGCTTGATAGTGCTAGTCATTGGGTAATTGGCACGCCAAGCGCCTGTTGCCCAAGCACAAATCCCTCATAATCATGATAGAGGGTGAGGGCTTTGGCATCTAGGCTTTCGGCAAGGGCAAAGGCTTTGATGGCGCCAAGGATTTCTCCGGCGACATTGTGGTGCCCAAGCCAGCTTTCCTCCTCGCCAACACCAGAGTCTAGATAAGTCTTACCCTGATAAAGGCCAACTAAGCCATAGGCGTATTGCTTTTTGTACCTTCATAGCTCCCATCGACATAGCAAATAAGGGTATTAGGGTCTACTTGAGGACTAAGAGAAGATAAGCCATTTTTAGCCTCTCCTTTGTCCTTTGGCTTAGAAGTGTTATCTCCTAGCCAAGTGAGTGCCTCTTCTTTGGTTTTAAATGATTTGTAGCTGGCATTTGGATAGCCCTTGACCACTTTTTCACACGCTTCCCAAGTAGAGAATAGTCCAGTCTGTCGACCAACTTTGACTGCATAAAATTTTGCCATTAGTGCTCCTTTGAGGGGTAAAGCAGAAGATTGGGATTTAAGACAAACTTATAATTTGGCACAAGCAAGGTCGTTTCTTTATAACGCTTGGCAAGCTGTCTTTGTAAAATATCCAAGATATAGCTGATATAGGCGCTTTCTCCGATAAGGACTAGCCGGTCATCTTCAACTTTTGCACTGATTTCAGGGTAGTGTCCCAGTTTATGAAAGAGATAGTGTTGCGCTGCTTCATCTTCTGTAATCAATAAGATTTCTGCTTTTAGTAAAGTTTGTTTAGGCATTTGAACCATCCCCCTTTCTATTCTAATAGTTTAGGCTAAAAAAATACACCTTAGCAAGTCCTACTTGATGAAAATTTGTTTACTCAAAAAAAACAAAAAAAGTAGATTTTCAAGAAAAAAATGAAGAATGTGCTTATTATTAATTGACAAATTGCAATTTATGCGATAATATATGACACAAATAGAATAAGAATAAGAAAAGAAAATCGGTTGGATTAGAAATCTAACCCAACTAATTTAAATTTTTAATAATACCCTATTAACAGATAACAGACGTGTAAGATATATTTATATATTTATTATAAATATAATATCATGGATAGTAATTTTTGCTATAAGAATAATAAAAATTAATATCGTATTTTTTTCATATAGCATCCTCCTTTTCTGGAAAGTGAAGAATTGAAATTCTTCACTCTTTTGAGTTATTTCTTAAAACGTTAATTTTTAGAAACAAATCGATATTTTTAATTATATAACAGATGATATTTATTATCTGTTAATATATTATATCACGACTATTTATAGGATGCAACAAGTAAAAAAATATTTTTATCTCTTGGAAAGAAAAATTACAATCTTTGCATTTTTTTACAACATATATACTTAAATTAAAAAAACTAAGTAGTTTGGTACTTAGTTTTTTTATTTTAGGCCTAGATTAAATAACTGGGCGAACAATTTTCTCTATACATATATAAAAAATCTTAGAAAACCTTAGTATTTTTACTAAGGTTTTTTGTTTTATACTCCATTTCATGCTCCATAAAGTCGGCATCAAGACATTTTATGGACAGGCTTTTTTGCCAGATGTGTGCGAGCTTTCCAGTGAGATGCTGCCTTATAGCAAAAAAATACTTTGAAGCGCTCCTCACCACAGGACAAATAAAGGAAATACGCCCTAGTGAGTTTTGGTATCAAGAAAGAGAAGATTTTAGTCCCCAGGTGATAGGAACGGAGAGGGAAAAGTACACAAACACTGGCTTTGAGTTATTGACGGGCAAGTCAGTGTTTACAGGTAAGATTTTGGGTGGTTGCCTAGAGTCGATATATGATATGTTTGACAATTCTAGATTTGAGGATACGGTATCTCTTTGTAATCAATACAATTTATTTCCAAAATTTGAAGATTGGAAAGGTAAGATTTTGTTGTTAGAGACGAGTGAGGAAAAACCTCAGCCAAACTTATTTAGAAAAAAATGATTCACACTCTAAAAACCTATGGTATCTTTGATGTGCTTAGTGGTGTCTTAGTGGGCAAACCTCAAGATGAAGTCTATTATGATGAATACAAGAAAGTTCTAGTAGAGGAGCTTGGGCATAAGGACATAGCAATTGTTTACAACTTGAACATCGGTCATGCCAGTCCTAGATGTATCATTCCCTTTGGCGTTGATGCAGAAGTCAATGTAGATAAGCAAGTCATTGTTTTCAATTATTAAATCATATCTTGAGGTAAAAACAGTCCATCAAATTAGTTTGCTATTTTTTTCTTGTTCTTTTTAAGACACAAAAACGACCAGTTACAGTTGGTCGTTTTTTTGTTTAACCTGTATTACTTATCCCCATAATGAGTGCCACATGTTACAATCTCTAAAATAGTCTCATTGATGCGAAAGACAAGACGATTTTTTTCGTCGATACGAACACTCCAGTACCCTGTAAGATTGCCTTTAAGGGGTTCGGGTTTCCCTATACACTGATACCCATTTCGGTTGATATCAGTCAAAAGTCGATTGATTTTTCTTTAGTGTTTTTTTATCTTTCTCTTGCCAGCTAAGATACTCCTCCCAAGCCTCATCATGCCAAATCTTTTTCATTACTCTACCTCGATAAGTTCATGCTCGTGGCTATTTTTTTCCTGCTTTCAGATCAGCCACACGCTTTTCAAGCATAGCGAGATGTTCTTCACTGTAAAATGGATTAACTGATAGTTCAAATGGTATCCTTTGTTCATTAGCAACTTTAGTAAGAAAAATATTGATAGCAGAAGACATCGTTAAACCCATTGCTGCACAAGCATGTTCAGCTTTTGCCTTAATTTCATCATCGACTCTAAAATTAACCTGTGCCATAATATCATCTCCTTTCAGTTACATTGTAAAGCATTTAATTTTTCAATGTAAAGTAAATGCTTTTTGATATTAGAAAATAGTCAGGGGTGTATTTTTTTATAAAAAAATTAATTTTTAAGTTATAATAGTTTCAACCAAAAAAAGAGTTGGTATCCAAGTGATACGCACAATAAAAAAAGCCAAAAATATTCTTAGTGGCTTTTACCTCACAAGTCAATATGTACTATAGATATAGGGCTGATTTGACACTACTTGAGGGATTGTTTACAATGACTGTAGTTTTGTGACATTTAGGAGAGGATAGTCATGAAAGTGATTTTATTGGGGAGTACCCCCGTTAGTAGAAGAGGAGTTAAAACGTTTTCACTTGACTTATGAAAAAGGTGAAAACAGAAGCGTTATCCAATCTTTCAAAAAGAGGTAGAGGCCATTTTGGTTGGGGATGGCGTCTGCTTGCCAGATTGTTTTTTTGAAGCCCCCATCAGGTCAAGGTAATCGCCTCTATCAAAGAGGGTGCGGACAATATCAATCTCAAGCAAGCCACAAGAGTAGGACTACCAGTCCTTGCCCCCAATCAAGGCTTAGCCTACTCTATTGCAGACTTTATTTTTTTATGCGAATTTTTAAACCTTGCTCGCCTATATGCCTATCAAGGTAGCCCCTTTTGAGCTAAAAAGGCAAGAAAATTGGTATCTTAGGCTGGAATGAAACTGCTGCCCAATTGGCGATACGTGCCAAGGCCTTTGGCATGAAGATTGCGGTTTGTGCCACTAGGCTAAGAGAGGGACATGCTAGTCTCTATCAAGCGACCTTAGAGGATAAAAATCGAGCTTTTTGCGACCAGTGATTTTGTTGTAGTCCTATTGCCTTATGGCGAGCGCAGCGGCAATATCTTAAATAAAGACATCTTTCGTTTGATGCGACCAGAGGCAAGCCTCCTATATTTTACAGATTTACGTCTGGTCAACTTTGATGATATGGTGCGTGGGGTGAGCTGGGGAGACTACCATCATCTTGCCATTGATTTTTCTAGGGCTGATGAGCGTTATTATCATCAAGTCAAGGATCTGCCTCATGTCCTAGCGACTGTAGCAGAGGCTGGTAATACCAAAGAGGCAGAGCTTGCAACTGTCAAAGAAATTGTCAAAGACCTTGCCAGAAGTCTCTTAGGGGAGCGAGTCAAGTCTGCCATCAATGTCCCTCGGCTCCCTTTGAATACTCAAAGAGAGCATTACAGCGACTTTTTTACCTTTTTAGGAGAATTGTCCAGTGCGCGCTTTCAAGCCTTGCCTAAGCGTATAGAGCTGATTTATGAGGGCAATATGAGTATCAAGCTAGATGAAATCTTACTTGCTCATGATTATTTCTTGGGACTAGCAAAAGGGCTTGGCGACAGCAGTATCAATCACATCAATTCTCGTCTATGGGCAGAGGAAAGAGGTGTGGAGCTGGCATTTTTTTAAAGGGGATAACCACGGGGCAGAAAGCTTTTGTCCTTAGGCTTTTTTTCACCAAGGAAAAATCTATGAAATTGCCGCTCGTATGCTGGGAGAACATTGGCAAATACTGGGCTGGGATGATTATCACTTTATCGCTGAGCCGACAAGACACCTTTTGATTTTACCCCACAGCAATCGTCCAGGGATTGTGGGTAAGGTAGGGAGTCTCCTTGGCGAGCGAAAAATAAATATTGGCGGAATGGTCTTAGGACACTCGCCAAGCGATTATAATCGTGCTATGATGTGGATACGCTTAGACAGCGCCCCGAGTGGTGACTTGATGGACGCTTTTAGAGAAATGCCAGAAATTTTAGAGGCAACTTATATTTATAGCGAATGTGCGAAAGGAATGGAAAACCATGTTAGACATCAAACGGATAAGAGAAGATAAAGAAGGGATAGAAAAAGCCCTAAGTCGTCGTGGTACGGCTTTTGATTTGAGCGAATTACTTGACTTAGATAAGGAAAATCGCCGTCTTTTGACCGAAGTAGAAAGCCCTAAAAATGAACGCAATGTCAAAAGTAAGGCGATAGGGTGAACTCAAAAAAATCTGGTCAAGACGCCACAGTCGCCATGGAAGAAGTTGGTGCCATCAATGATAAAAATCAAGGCGAGCGAAGACAGCCAAAGACTAGTCTTAGAAAAAAACTCACAACTATCATGCAAACCTTGCCAAATGTACCAGAAGCAGGAATTCCAGATGGTGGCGAGGAAAATTTCCGCATTGAACGCACAGTAGGCGAGGTGCCACAGTTTGACTTTAGCCCTAAGGCACACTGGGACTTGGGACAGGCCTTGGACATCTTGGATTTTGAGCGTGCAGGCAAGGTCACGGGGGCAAGATTTACCTTTTATAAGGGGCTTGGGGCAAGATTAGAACGTGCCTTAATCAGCTTTATGATTGATATGCACACCGACCATCATGGCTACATTGAGCTTTTTGCCACCTTATATGGTCAACAGCGCCTCTGCTTTTGGGACAGGACAGTTGCCAAAATTTAGTGAAGATATGTTTAGGCTAGAGGGTGTAGGCTACTACCTTATCCCAACCGCAGAAGTCCCTGTCACCAATTATCATCGTGATGAGATTTTTGCCTCTAGAAAGTTTGCCAGTGAAGTACTGTGCCTATAGTCCATGCTTCCGTAGTGAGGCAGGCTCTGCAGGTAGAGACACCAGAGGCATTATCCGTCAGCACCAATTTCATAAGGTAGAAATGGTTAAACTCGCTCATCCTGACACGAGTTTTGAAGAGCTAGAAAGCCTAACTGCCAATGCTGAAGCGATTTTAAAAGCCCTAGACTTACCTTATCGTGTCATCACCCTTGCCAGTGGGGACATTGGTTTTTCTTCTGCTAAGACTTACGATGTTGAAGTCTACATGCCAAGCTATGAGGGCTATCGTGAGATTTCTTCTTGCAGTAACTTCCTGGACTTCCAAGCACGTCGTGCCAACTTGCGTTTTAGAGATGAAGATGGCAAACTTCGTTTTGTCCATACCTTAAATGGTTCTGGCCTTGCCATTGGTCGTACCGTGGCAGCGATTTTTGGAAAATTGTCAAGATAAGGACGGCAGAGTACACATCCCTAAAAGCCCTTGTACCCTATATATGCACGGCTATGAAGTCATAGAGTAGGTTAAGACCCTAAAAATAATAGAGCTGACATTTATTTTTTTCTTTTTTTCGGCCCCTCTTTTTTTGGAAAAAAAGTGATATTTTTTTATGACAAAATCGTACGCCGAAAGTCCTTAACAAGGTTGACTTTGAGGAGGTAAACTTCTAAAATGGTAGAAATAACAATCTTATTAGTTAGAAAGTTTTTTTATTTTTGGTGTGTAAGACTTCAAAAAAATAAAAAAACAAAGGAAAATGTGCGTATGACCAAACCATAAAAAAAGGAGATGGTGAGATGAAATTAAGAAAGAAAATAGGGTTGCTTTGTGCTTTTTTTCTATGCTTCTTAGCCTTGTAACGCCATGGCAAGCAGAAGTAGCAGAGGCAGCACAAATACAAGTCCCTGTATATGTAACATGGACAAATGTTGATGGTAGCCCTATGGCATCAGCAGATATTCCGACAGTAGATATCACCCTTTTACAAGATCACAATGATTTTGTGACCTATCAATCTACACCGGCTAACCCAAATCATGTTTTTAATAATGTTGAGTTAGTCAGACCAGATGGGACATCTTATGACTATCAAGTTGTAGAAACTTACAATGGTGGCGTACAAGTTGGTCATGATGGGACCCTCCTTGTTGATGGCAAAAATTATCGTGTCTTTGTCACAGGTGATCTTGACAATGGCTTTAAAGTCAATAATGTCCTACAAACCCCTGTTGCACCAAATAAAACAGTTGATATTACCGTTGTTAAAAACTGGGTAGGTCAAACCCCAAATTTACCAAATGGCTTAAATATCAAGCTTTTATCGTGATGGCACAGAAGTCAATGCCTTTTCTTTAGTGGCAGGAAGTCAGTGGACGGCAACTTTTTCAAATCAACCACGTTATGACAATTTAGGTCATGAATATACCTACACTGTGAAGGAAGTCGATAAAACAGGTAACCCTATTGGTCATGGTGGTGTGGCGGTGATTTCTGATGATGCAACTCCTGTAGCGACAGACACCACTTATGATGTTGCGATTAGTGAGCCTGCATTAGATGCTGGACAAGATCCAAATGCTACAGTGGTTCGTAAGCATGCCACCATCACCAATACCAAGCAAGGGACAAATCCACAGCCACCTATTGGTAATACAAAAACCATTACAGTAGAAAAAAATTTGGAAAGATGCCAATGGGACTACCATCACTGCGGCACCTTATCCAGAAGCGTCTGCCACTATTGAACTCTTACAAAATGGGCAAAGCTTAGGCACTGTAGAGGTCAATCAAGCGACCAAATGGCGTGGTTATTTCTACAATATGCCAATAAGAGATGCTGCTGGTGCAATTTATGATTATTCTGTGCGTGAAGTTGGCGCAGTAGGTAGTGTTTATACAGGCGCTCGTAGTGTTAGCTATGAAGTTACCTTAAGAGAAGTAGAAGCAGAAAGCTTCTTTGAAGTTGTTAATAAAAAACAAGCTGGTGGCCCACAAGCAGATCAAAAAAACGCCTTTTATATCCAAAAAGACTTGGACGGTTGAGCCAAGTGCTGATGTTGAAAAACATTAGAGTGGAAGTTTATGGTAAGACCAATCAACCAGTAGCTGTGCCTATTTTATTAGGAGAAGTCTATGTGAAGCGCACTGACAAATGGCTTGCATATGTTGATGTTCCACTTAAAAATGCTGCAGGTGAAGAATATGTGACCTATAGCTATAAAGAAGTCAATGAAGTCAATGGCGAAATCATCTTAGGTGGTAAAACTTATCAAGTACGACTAAAGCCTAATCCAAATGGGGTAACCATCCTAAATGATGATAAAGTGCCTACTGGCTATACCAGTTCCAGTACGCTTGGGCCTCAAGTCGATGAGAACAAAGATAAACAGGAAAATAAAGATAAAGATAAAGATCCATCAACCATTGATCAACCAAAGACTCCAGACAATCCGACTACCCCAAGTGATCAAGGTAAGTCAAATGATCAAGCAAAGCCTGGGGACTCAGATAAGACTGAAGGTAAAGATAAGCCAGATCTTTCTAAGGATAAAGCGAGTAAACCTAGCCCAACTGAAGTAAAGGTTGGTAAAGCTGTTCCTAAGACTGGACTTGTACGTTAATTACAATAAAAAAACCTCTCTAGCTAGAGAGGTTTTTTTATTGTAATTAGAGTTCAACGACAAGGAGGACGTGATAATTATTGTCAAAAGCGAATTGGTAAAAGTCCAAAAGCTCATGCCCCCAGTTGTAGAGGTAGGCCATAAAATCCTCATCAAGGGGCATGTCCAAAGTTTCTTCTGAAAGTTTTGGCACCGTTTCTTTGATGAGGGTTTTTAAGATCAAGTCCCCTAAGGTGGGTGATAATCGCCTCAAGACTATCATGAGGTTTTTAAGAGTAAGACCGCTTCATCCGTCTCAAGGAGGTAGTCACGCCCCCCAAAGACGATGTTATAAGGGACGAGATCATCTTCTATCCACTCTCCGCCAGTAAAGACATAGTGGAGCCCCTCCCATGCTTGGTGAAATTCATAGGCACGAGGGGTATAGAGGTAGGGTGTTTCATAATGACTTAGGGCATAGTCATAGCGATCATCTTCAGGTGTATTTTTTAAGGCAGTGACTTCTTCATCAGTCAATGCGTAAAAGCATACCGAGTCTAGACATGGTAAGCCTCCTTTTTGGTGTTTTTTCTTAGTGTAGGGTTTTTGCTTTTTGGCAAGGCGGAGAAGTATGCTATACTGATAAGAAAGGCTGCTTAACCAAAGGAGGCGCAAATGATGAAACCATTACGTTACTTGGCACGAGTCTTAAAAAGGGGAACAAAAAAACGAGAGAAGACAAGAAGCTCATGAAAAAAATTCACCTTGGGTAGGTAATTATGAACGCACCAATTTACCTAAGGATATTTTTGGGTAGGGACAATACAAAAGATGACTAAAAGCAAGCCCTAGTGCTTGCTTTTTTTGCTGTCAAAGGCTTTTTCATTTCGTCCCACCATGCTATAATAGTCACAGTATGAGTGGTGTGATATGGAGAAAAGAATGAAAAATTTAGAGTTTAATAGGATTCACAAATTTGTGTTTGATGATTGTTACATTATTTTTAGATGTCAATAGTGGTTCCATTCACTTGGGCGATGCCTTATTTTTTTGATTATCTGGATTTTTTTGGAGGAAGAGCCTCAAAGTGCGATGCCAAGGCTTGTAGAGCGTTATGGTGAAGAAGCTTGTGAGGGGCTAGAGGAAGCCTTGAGGGAACTCATTGACGAGGGCTTGCTTTTTTTCAAAGGCAGACTTTAGCGATTACAAGCCCCATAAAGAGCCTCTTGTCAAAAGCCATGTGCTTTCATATGGCACATGATTGCAACCTTCGCTGTGGCTATTGTTTTTGCAGACACAGGAAGCTATGGTGGTGGTCGCTCCTTGATGAGCCTAGAAACAGGAAAAAAAGCGATTGACCTCTTGATGAAATTATCCAAACATCGTAAACACGTGGAGATTGACTTTTTTTGGTGGCGAACCTTTACTTAATTTTTGAAGTTTGTAAAGCCCTTGCTAAGTACGGCCATATGGAGGCCAAAAAAACATGGCAAAAATCCTAAAACTTACCCTAACCACCAATGGGGTGCTTCTGGATGATGAGGTGATTGACTGGGCAAATCAGCACGAAATGGATGCAGTCTTATCCTTAGATGGACGAGAGCAGGTGCATAATCGTATGCGCAAATTTACCAATGGGGCAAATTCTTATCAAGCGGTTGTTGAGCCTTTCAAGCGTTTTTGTGGCGAGCCGTCAGACTTGGCAAGATAAAAAGTACTACTTGCGTGGGACATATACGCATTTTTAATACAGACTTTGCTGATGATGTGATTCACATGGCAGATGATTTGGGCTTTACGGAGCTTTCTATGGAACCAGTTGTAGCAAAAGAGAGCCTAGGCTATGCCCTAAAAAAAGAGGATATGCCGGATTTATTGGCAAGCTATGATAAACTCACAAGGCACTATGCTCAGCGTGAAGATGAGGGCAAGGGCTATCAGTTCTTCCACTTTAATGTGGACTTTGATGGGGGACCTTGCTTGCCAAAAGCGTCTCAGTGGCTGTGGTGCAGGGCATGATTATCTCGCTGTCAGTCCGGAGGGGACTTATACCCTTGCCATCAATTTGTAGGGAAGAGGACTACAAGATGGGGACAGTGGAGACAGGTATCATTCGTCCGGAGTTAGCAGAGTGTTTTTCAAACGCACAATGTCCTAAAAAAAGACCTCTGCATGCAGTGCTGGGCAAGATTTTTATTGCAGTGGGGGCTGTCATGCCAACAATTTGCGTTATGGTGGCGGACTAGATGAGCCTTATTTATTTGGGTGTGAATTACAAAAAAAGCGTATCGAATGTGGGATTTATCTTGGGGTACGCCGTTATTTGAAAGAAAATGGAGAATAAAAGGAGTTAAGAGGTATGCAACAAAGTTTCACAAGAGATCATTTATGGGTAGCGCAATTAGATGATGATAAGGTACGTATTGGCATTAGCGAGGTTTTAGCAGAATCTTTTAGGTGATATTGATGAAGTCAATTTGCCAGAACAGGGCGAAGGGTTTTCCATAGGCGACCCTTTTGCTGAAATTGGTGGTAGTGGCGGTAAGGTTGATTTATACATTCCGGTAGAGGGTGTCATCAGTGAGATTAATGAGTCACTTTTTGACTCGCCTGAAAGACTCAGTGAAGATCCGCTAGAAACCTGGTTGATCGAATTGGAAGAGATTGGTGAGATGGAGGAACTCTTATCTGAAAGTGAGTACTTATCAAGCATCAATGAAGACTAGGATAAAGGAGGAGCGATAGTGCTTGGACAATTAGAAGAAATTGTAGGTGCAGATAGCGTCTATCCTAATGAAATGATGTCAAAGCATACAACCTTTGAAATCGGTGGCAGGGCAGACTACTTTTGTCCTACCTAAAGATAAGGAAGCTTTGGGTCGTCTTTTTGGTTTGGTGCAAACAGACAAAGATGCCTTACTTGCTCTTAGGTGAGGGAGTAATATTTTTAATCAGTGATGAGGGTATAGAAGGCTTGGTCATCAGCACTAAAAAGATCAATCAGATAGAAGTGTCTGGTGATATTGTCTATGCGGATTGCGGTGTCTCTTTGGTAGAACTTTCCAAACACATGATAGCCTCTGCCCTTACAGGGCTAGAATTTTCTTGTGGGATACCTGGTAGCCTTGGTGGTGCGATTTATATGAATGCTGGCGCCTATGATGGGGAGATGAAGGATGTTGTCTTGTCGGTAGACTTGGTAGATGAGGAAGGGAACTTTTTTACCTACCAAAAAGAAGAGATGGCATTTGCCTATCGCTACTCGATCCTTTACGACAAGCCCTATTATTGCCTTGGCGCAAAAATGAAGCTAAAGGCGAGTACCAAAGAGGCTGTCGCTGAAAAGATAAGAGAATTAACGAAAAAACGAGAAAGCAAGCAACCCCTAGATAAACCTAGTGCAGGCAGTACCTTTAAAAGACCAAAGGGCTATTATGCAGGCAAACTTATTATTGAGGCAGGTATGCAAGGCGCTCGTCATGGTGGGGCGATGGTTTCTGACAAGCATGCTGGTTTTTATCGTTAATGCTGGAGGTGCGACTGCCCAAGATGTCCTTTGTCTTATTGATGAAGTAAGGGAAGCCGTCTATAAGCATTCAGGTGTCCTCTTGGAACCGGAAGTGCGTTTGCGTGGTCGCCAAAATGAAAGCCATTAAGTAGGGTTTTTCATCAATTGACACTAAAAGTTTAAATCAAGTAAAATAGAATTGCATATAGCTATTTTTAAGCATATAACCTAAGGAGGCAAAAAGATATGGCAAAAAGAAAAAAATTTGAACGTACAAAACCCCATGTAAACATTGGTACCATCGGACACGTCGACCATGGTAAAACAACAACCACAGCAGCAATCACAGCAGTATTAGCACAAGAAGGTAAAGCAAACGCAACCAAGTTTGACGAAATCGATAAAGCACCGGAAGAAAAAGAAAGAGGTATTACCATCAATACCGCTCACGTTGAATACGAAAACCGATGCACGTCACTATGCACACGTAGACTGCCCAGGACACGCAGACTATGTTAAGAACATGATTACCGGTGCAGCACAAATGGACGGCGCAATCCTAGTCGTATCAGCAGCAGACGGTCCAATGCCACAAACAAGAGAACACATCCTTTTGGCAAGACAAGTAGGCGTACCATACATCGTAGTCTTCATGAACAAATGTGACCTCGTAGACGATGAAGAACTCTTAGAACTCGTCGAACTCGAAATCAGAGAACTCTTAAGCGAATACGATTTCCCAGGCGATGACATCCCAGTAATTAAAGGTAGCTCATACCAAGCGCTCCAAGACCCAACAGGCGAGTGGGCAAACGGAATCAAAGAACTCATGCAAGCAGTCGATGAGTACATCCCAACCCCAGAAAGAGATGTAGACAAAGCCTTCCTCATGCCAGTAGAAGACGTCTTCTCAATCACAGGCCGTGGAACAGTAGCAACAGGCCGTGTCGAAAGAGGCCAATTAAAAGTCGGTGACGAACTTGAAATCGTAGGGATCAAAGAAGAAACCAAAAAAACAGTTTGTACCGGTGTCGAAATGTTTAGAAAACAACTCGACTACGCAGAAGCAGGGGACAACATCGGCGCCCTTTTACGTGGTGTTGATAAAAACGAAATTGAAAGAGGCCAAGTCCTTTCAAAACCAGGCACCATCACCCCACACAAAAATTCGACTGCGAAGTTTATATCCCTAACCAAAGAAGAAGGTGGCAGACATAAACCATTCTTCGATGGTTACAGACCACAATTTTACGTCAGAACAACAGACGTAACTGGTGTGATCAAATTACCAGCAGGCACAGAAATGGTAATGCCAGGGGACAACGTTACTATGACAGTTGAACTCATCCAACCAGTAGCAATGGAAGAAGGTCTACGTTTTGCTATCCGTGAAGGTGGCCACACTGTAGGTGCTGGTGTTGTAAGTAAAAATTATCGAATAGTTTTAAAATCATTCTCTCCTTATAAAGGCGACTTTATAAGGAGAATTTTTTTGAGCATGAAAGTAGCCTAAAAACTCGCTTTAGATAAGGGAAAAAGCAGTTTTTTGAGATTTTTTAATTTTTCTTTAAAAAAGTGTTGACAGTTTATTTTTTCTTTGGTAGACTATGTCATGTTGTAAGTCATTAAGCAACACGAAAACAACATAACTTTATGGGGGTATAGCTCAGCTGGGAGAGCACCTGCCTTGCAAGCAGGGGGTCAAGAGTTCGAATCTCTTTATCTCCATTGAACCTGAAAGATGGTTCAAATCTTTGAAAACGACACAGTAACAAACAGTAAGTATTGCGGATGAGCGTAATACTTACAGAGGTCATATCTGAAATAAAGCAGAAAGTAACCGAGAGAGATTAAGAAAGCAAGGGCATACGGTGGATGCCTAGGGCGCTAAGAGCCGAAGAAGGACGCGGTAAGCTGCGAAAAAGCTACGAGGAGTCGCAAGCAGACAGAGAATCGTAGATATCCGAATGGGAAAACCCTGCTGGAGTAATATCCAGTAATCCCATGCTGAAACAAATAGGCATGTGGAAGGCAACCCGGAGAACTGAAACATCTAAGTACCCGGAGGAAAAGAAAGAAAACTCGATTCCCCCAGTAGCGGCGAGCGAAAAGGGAAAAGCCCAAACCGGAAATATCCGGGGTTAGGGACATTCAAAAAAAGTATCAGAGCCCAGTCGAATGGTGTGGGAAAATCAGCCAAAGAAGGTGAGAGCCCTGTAGACGAAAGGTAAAGATATGGGAATGAATCCAGAGTAGCACGGAGCACGAGGAATTCCGTGTGAAGGAGCGGGGACCACCCCGTAAGGCTAAATACTCCTTAGCGACCGATAGAGAACAAGTACCGTGAGGGAAAGGTGAAAAGCACCTCGGAAGAGGAGTGAAAGAGAACCTGAAACCGTATGCTTACAATCAGTCACAGCCCTTAGGGGTAGTGGCGTACTTTTTGTAGAACGGACCAGCGAGTTACATATACTAGCAAGGTTAAGAAATACGGAGCCAAAGCGAAAGCGAGTCTGAAAAGGGCGATAAGTTAGTGTGTGTAGACCCGAAACCAGGTGATCTACCCATGAGCAGGTTGAAGCGTTAGTAAAATAACGTGGAGGACCGAACCAGGACACGTTGAAAAGTGTTTGGATGACTTGTGGGTAGGGGTGAAATTCCAATCGAACCTGGAGATAGCTGGTTCTCCTCGAAATAGCTTTAGGGCTAGCCTCGAAGAGAGATATATGGAGGTAGAGCACTGAATGGGTGCGGGGGCTTCACCGCCTACCAAATCTTATCAAACTCCGAATGCCATATATCATAATCGGGAGTCAGACTATGGGGGATAAGCTTCATAGTCAAAAGGGAAAGAGCCCAGACCGCCGTCTAAGGTCCCCAAGTGATTGTTAAGTGGAAAAGGATGTGAAACCGCAGAGACAACCAGGATGTTGGCTTAGAAGCAGCCATCATTATAAAGAGTGCGTAATAGCTCACTGGTCCAGGGGTTTTGCGCCGAAAATGTAACGGGGCTCAAACAATACACCGAAGACGCGGAATGACGAATGTCATTGGTAGAGGAGCGATCCATAGAGGGAGAAGCTAACGTGAAAACGAAGGTGGACAATATGGAAGAGAGAATGCTGGTATAAGTACACGATAAAAGAGGTGAGAATCCTCTTCGCCGAAAATCTAAGGATTCCTGGGGAAGGCTCGTCCGCCCAGGGTAAGTCGGGACCTAAGGCAAGGCCGAAAGGCGTAGTCGATGGAAAACAGGTAGAAATTCCTGTACCACCGAAAGCCGTTAAGAGAGAAGCAATGACGCAGAAGGATAGAGCGAGCGCCCAGTTGGTGAGGCGTTTAAGTAAGTAGGGAGAAACGTAGGGAAGTCCGCGTTTTCGCAAATCCTGAGATACGAATACGAGTGAAAAAAAGTAACGAAGTCCTCGATTCCCCGCTGCCAAGAAAAGTTGCTATCAAGGCTAGAGGTGCCCGTACCGCAAACCGACACAGGTAGATAGGTAGAGAATACTAAGGCGCGCGAGATAACTCTTGTTAAGGAACTCGGCAAAATAAACCCGTAACTTCGGGAGAAGGGTTGCTCTCCATTGTGAGTACGCACAGTACAGAGCAAAGGAGAGTCGCAGAGAAAAAGGTCCAGGCGACTGTTTAGCAAAAAAACACAGGTCTTTGCAAAATCGAAAGATGAAGTATAAAGGCTGACGCCTGCCCGGTGCTGGAAGGTTAAGGGGAAGAGTGCAAGCTTTGAACCGAAGCCCCAGTAAACGGCGGCCGTAACTATAACGGTCCTAAGGTAGCGAAATTCCTTGTCGGGTAAGTTCCGACCCGCACGAAAGGCGAAACGATCTGGACGCTGTCTCAACAAGGGACTCGGTGAAATTGAAATACCGGTAAAGATGCCGGTTACCTGCGATAGGACAGAAAGACCCCATGGAGCTTTACTGTAGCTTGATATTGGGTTTCGGACATTTATGTACAGGATAGGTGGGAGACAGAGAGACGTGTTCGCCAGAATGCGAGGAGTCACTGGTGGGATACCACCCTTAAATGTTTGGAATTCTAACGAGGCGTGTTACCCACGTTTTTGGACAGTGTCAGGTGGGCAGTTTGACTGGGGCGGTCGCCTCCCAAAAGGTAACGGAGGCGCTCAAAGGTTCCCTCAGAACGGATGGAAATCGTTCGAAGAGTGTAAAGGCAAAGGGAGCTTGACTGCGAGAGCAACAACTCGAGCAGGTAGGAAACTAGGACTTAGTGATCCGGCGGTTGCGAGTGGAAGTGCCGTCGCTCAACGGATAAAAAGCTACCCTGGGGATAACAGGCTTATCTCCCCCAAGAGTTCACATCGACGGGGAGGTTTGGCACCTCGATGTCGGCTCATCGCATCCTGGGGCTGAAGTAGGTCCCAAGGGTTGGGCTGTTCGCCCATTAAAGCGGTACGCGAGCTGGGTTCAGAACGTCGTGAGACAGTTCGGTCCCTATCCATCGCAGGCGGAGGAAATTTGAAGGGAGCTGACCCTAGTACGAGAGGACCGGGTTGGACATACCGCTGGTGAACCAGTTGTCTTGCCAAAGGCATAGCTGGGTAGCTAAGTATGGAAAAAGATAAACGCTGAAAGCATCTAAGCGTGAAGCGAACCTTAAGATGAGATTTCCTGCGAAAGCAATAAGACAGCAGAGAGAATAACTGCTTGATAGGTCAGGAGTGTAAGTGTAGTGATACATTGAGCGGACTGATACTAATAAGTCGAAGACTTAATCGAAAAAGAAGTTTGTTACTGTGGCGTTTTTGAGAGATGAGAGCATTCTCTCAGATCCGGTGATAATAGCGAAGGGGAAACACCTGTACCCATACCGAACACAGAAGTTAAGCCCTTCAGCGCTGATGATACTTGGTATTCTTTTCCTGGGAAAGTAGGTCATTGCCGGAATACATAGAGTCATCCCTTTGGGGATGACTTTTTTGTACCCTAAAGATGCGTAGACTCCCCTTGGGCTATTAACCCTACGCTCTTTTTGGGTAAAAAGATAGTAAACTGGCCTAAAAAAATACTTTTAAAAATTTCTTGTTTTGACGTAAAAATAGGACAGGCAATTGATTTTTTTATAATAAGGAGGTAACTATGGCGGATCGAAAAAAATAGAAAAATACACTGGCAGAGAAAAAGCAAGCTGGAGTCAAAATCATCAGAATTCAGATCCAGACTAGAACAAAAACGCCAAAAACGCAGATCTAAGCTAGAATCAACAAAAATCACCAGATGTAAAAATCTAAACTAGAGCAAAAGCCACTAGACTCAAGAGCAAAGTTAGAACAAAAAAATCGCCAGAGTCTAGACTGCCCAAAAAAGGCAGAGGCGATTTTTCCACTTGGACAATCATTGTTGCCCTTATTGCCAGTTATCTCTTTATCTCAGTCGTCTATTCGAGTTTTTAAAAATTTTTGGAGCTGAGAAAACAAGAGAGTGAGATTCAGGGTGACATCGCTGCTCAAGAGCAGATTGCAAAGGATTTAAAAAGTGAGATAGAATACCTCAAAACCGATGCCGCTGTTGAAAAAAACTTGCCCGTGAAGAGCTGGGCTTGGTGCGACCAGATGAAATTTTAATTTTACCAAAAAAAGTCATAAGTGTTGACAAAGTGAAAAAAATATTTGTATATAATCATTGTTAAAAGCTATTTATTATTAATTTCTGAGGGAGGCTGCATATATGTCCATAGAAAAGGGGCAGATCTTGCAGGGAAAGATTTTCCGGCATTACGAATTTTTGGTGCATTTGTACAGCTTGAAGGCAATGTTACAGGGCTAGTACATATTTCTGAAGTGGCTGATTCTTATGTTAAAGAAATCAGTGAGTTTTTAACCGTTGGCGATGAAGTTAAAGTTAAGGTATTAAATGTTGATGAGGGTGGCAAGATAGGACTTTCTATCCGTCAAGCGATTGAAAAAGCCCTAAAGTGACCAAGCCAAGAGTTCAAGCACAGCCAAAGGCACCAGCAAGTTTTGAAGACAAAATTTCACGTTTCATGAAAGACAGTGACGAAAAAGTTGGCATCGCTCAATAAAAAAATATGAATGCAAAGCGTCGCAGTGGAAATCGTTATTAGCAAAAGACCTTTCGCCTTGGCGAAAGGTCTTTTTAGTATCTAGGAAAATAGGTGATGAGATGAGAGCTGTCATTGATATTGGTACCAATTCCGTTCGTTTTTTGCGTCAAGTAGGCACTAAACTCAAAGAAGATGTCTACTATACACGCCTGGGTGAGGACACCCACCTTGATGGGCAAATCAAGCCAAAGGCGTATGAACGCACCCTCAGTGTCATCAAGACTGCTCTAGCAGAGCTTGAGAGTGAAGCCATCCTAATTACCGCCACAAGTGCCTTAAGAGAAGCAAAGAATAGGGAAGCAATTTTTAGCACGTTTTTATGAGGACTTAGGGCGTGAAATCATCGTGCTTTCTGGAGAAGATGAAGCAAGGGTAAACTACCTAGGGGCAACTCAAGCCTTTTTAGGTGAAGCCCTCGTTTTGGATATTGGCGGAGGCTCAACAGAAGTGAGTACAAAAGAAGGTGAGAGGATAAAAACCCTTTCTTTGCCCATTGGTGCCTTGAGGCTCAAGGCTCTTTCCAGTGCCTATGAGCCACTGGAAACTTACCTTTCGCCCTTTCTTGAGTTTGGTAAGCTGAACCTACCCTTAGTAGGGACTGGGGGTACCATTACAAGCCTTGCCCTTATCGCTCAAAACCTATCAGCCTATGATGAGGCTAAAATTCATGGCTACCTTTTGACCAAAGAAAAATTAGAGAAGATGAGCCTAGCCATCTTAGAAAATCCCAGTGTCCTCCTTTCTCCTCTACCAGAGAAGCGTCGAGACATCTTGCCCCAAGGGCTAGAAATTTTTGCTCAACATGATGGCTATTTTAGAGAAAACTAGCCTTTTTGTCAGCACAAGAGATGGGCTTTATGGTTTACAAAGTGAAGGTCTTTCAGTAAGATAGTAGAAAATACGCCTAGCCCCAGAGTGTGGCTAGCCATCTCTAAGAGGTGATTAGATGAATGTCATGATGGTGTTTGAACAAGTCTTGGTCATGTTTGCCTTAATGGCACTAGGCTATCTTGCAGTCAAACTCAAAAATTTTAGCCAAGGAGACGACAAAGGGATTTGACGGTGTTTATTATCTCCTTTGTCATTCCGGCAGTGATTATCTCTGCCTTTTTTTAAAACCGATGGAGCGTGATGGTATCGGGGACTTGGCATGGTCTTTTGGGCTAAATATCCTGTATTTTTTGGTGATTATCCTTTTAAATCCACGTCTTTTCTCCTCTCGCCTTGTGAGCGATCCTGTGAGACGGATGCAAATGCGCTATGCCTTTACCTTTTCTAACAATGGCTTTTATGGGCTTGCCCATCCTCTTGGCAGTCTTTGGTACAACGGGGGGCTTTTATGCAGGGGTTCAAGTGGCGATTGCCAATGGCTTTATGTGGAGCTATGGACTAGGGCTTTTTCGCCAAGCCAGTGGGGAAAAGGCATCCCTTCTCAAGGTGATTAGTCATCCCAATATTGTTGCCTTGGCAGTGGGACTCACCCTTTACTTCACCCAGTTGCCGCTACCAAAGCTACTCATCACGACCCTAGGTTATGTCAAAGACTTGAATACGCCCCTATCTATGGTTGTGGTCGGGAGTAGTATTGCCATGATAAACTTCCGTGGGAGCTTTAGAGAGAAAAGCTTATGGGTGATGAGTTTGTTAAGAAATCTCGGTGTCCCCTTGGTGCTTTTAGGCTTTTTTGTCCTTTTTGGACAGTTTATAGATTTTTTTCACCAGTGGCAGCCAGCGTTATCATCGTCATGAGTGGTTGCCCTGTCGCAGCCATGGTGACTATGGTTTCCAAGCTCTATGGCTTTGATGAGACTTACCCAACAGAGCTGATTTCCTTATCGACTTTGATGTCTTTGGTGACCTTGCCTCTGATAATTATCTTGTGTACCTTAGTCTTATTTTGATGCCCTAGTAATCTGCTAGGGCTTTTTTTATCTCAAAGGAGGAAGTTCATGCAAGTCAACTTTGATCTTGTGCCTAAGGGTGCAAAAACTCTTGATTGCCCTTTCTGGAGGTGTCGATTCTATGAGCCTCTTGCACCAGTTGCACGCTGTCCAAGCCAGTTATCAATTTCAGCTCAAAGCCTTTTATGTCAACCATGGCTTGCGCCCTGAAGCGGAGAAAGAAGAAAGGGCCCTTTATCACTATTGCCAAAGTCTAGGGATTGTCTTTGGTAGCCAAAAAATTCCTGTCTTAGACTATGCCAAGGAAAACAAATGCAGTATTGAGGCAGCCGCTCATGAGTTGCGCTTTCAAGTCCTTTACACTTGTTTAAACAAAGAAGGCTTTGACTATCTCGTCCTTGGACACAATCAAAATGATAGGGCGGAAAGTTTTCTCTTAAACCTCCTTTATGGCTCTGGTTTAGAGGGCTTAAGCACCTTGCCTGAGCTTGAGGGGAAGTTATGGCGCCCCTTGATTCATACCGATAAAGCCAGTCTTATCCACTATGCCAAGGTATTTAAGCTCCCCTATCACCATGACACGACCAATGATGAAACCATCTATAAGCGCAATCAAATGCGTCTGGAGGTCCCTACCCTTTCTTGCCAACTATCAAAAATAAAATCACCCCTATCTTGGCGCAAACTGCCGAGCGCCTAGAAGAAAGCCAAAAGGCCTTGGACTTTATCGCCGAAAAAAATACTACCTTGACCATGCCAAATGGGAAGCGGGCAAACTGTATTTTCTAAAAGCCGACCTTTCTGCCTACCCCCTGGGATTACAAAAAGCAATCCTAAAAATTGCCCTAAGAAAGCACTTGCCACACTATCGTGGACCAAATCAAAAGCAGTGGGCAATCCTACTCTCCTTTCTGAAAAAGCGGGAGCGAAAGTCCCTGCCCTTAGTTGATGCTTGGGCGTTTGAATCCTATCAAGAGCGGTTATATCTGATGGAAATGGAAAGAATGCCAAAGGCGAATTTTACCCCAACCCTATGGCAGGACAGCCCCTTGGACTTTCCTAAAGGGCGCCTACTAAAAGGCGAAAATGATGATTTGGGACTAGCGACTTGCACCTTTGAGGCTAGCCCCATTATCATTCGCCAAAGACAGCCAGGGGATAAGGTAAAAATCGCCAAAGTAGGGCAAAAAAAGCCTAAAAAAACTCTTCCAAGAAAAAGGAATTGCTGACAAAGACAGACAAGCCTACCCCATCCTTGAGCAAGATGGAGAAATTATCTGGATACCAGAGGTCTACAAAAGAAAGACAAATCGTGCTATAAAGTCCAAGGCAGTTGTGTTAAAATGGGAGAGGATAACCATGATCAAGGAGGAAAGTCATGTCCAATAAAAACGTATGGCGTAGGTTTGTCACCCTACTTACTCATATTTTTTTACTTATTTTGACAGGCGTAGAGTATCTTGCGCAAAAATTTTTTTACAAACGACCAATCAAGCCGTTGCCTATGGCACAAGCTATTCCCAATTATTAGAGGGGATTGCCAAGGATGAAGTGGCGTCCATAGAAATCACAAGCTATGATGAGTATCAAGAAGTCCAAGGCAAGACCAAAGACGGCAAAGTCTTTAGCATGTCAGTGCCACTTCAATCAGATGAGTTTTTACCACTTTTTAACCGCCCATAAAGTTGACATCGTCCAAAAAGGAAACCCCAAAACAAAGTATCTGGGCATCTATTTTGACCAGTGTCCTACCTTTATTGCTCTTGATGGGGCTACTCTTTTTCTTCTTAAACCAACAAGGTGGTGGCGGTAAGATTTCCCAATTTGGCAAAAAGTCGTGCCAAGCTCAATTTAGACAAGAAAAAAAGTTAATTTTAGCGATGTTGCCGGTGCCGATGAAGTCAAAGAAGAATTGGAAGAAATCGTCGAATTTTTTTGAAAAATCCTAAGAAGTTTAATGCCATAGGTGCCAAGATACCAAAGGGTGTCCTCCTTTATGGCCCTCCAGGGACAGGGAAGACCCTTCTTGCCAAGGCAGTTGCCGGCGAAGCAGGGGTGGCCTTCTTTACCATCAGTGGGTCAGATTTTTGTCGAAATGTTTGTCGGGGTCGGGGCGTCCCGTGTCCGTGACCTTTTTGAACAAGCCAAAAAAATAGCCCTTGTATCATCTTTTATTGATGAAATTGATGCTGTCGGGCGTCAAAGAGGGGCAGGCGTTGGCGGGGGTCATGATGAAAGAGAGCAGACCTTAAACCAACTCTTGGTAGAAATGGATGGCTTTGAAGCCAATGAAGGCATTATCATCTTGGCAGCCACCAATAGACCGGACATCCTAGACCCTGCTCTCTTAAGACCAGGACGTTTTGATCGTCAAGTCACTGTTGGACGCCCTGATGTTCGTGGCAGAGAAGCCATCTTAGGCGTGCATACGAGAAAAAAACCACTCACAGCTGAGGTCGATCTTTCTGTTATTGCTAAGCAAACCCCAGGTTTTACTGGGGCAGACCTTGCCAACCTCGTCAATGAGGCAGCCCTTTTGGCAGCGAGGAAGAACCGCTCTGCCATCAGTCAAAATGACCTAGAAGTTTCCATTGAACGTGTGGTGGCAGGTCCAGAAAAGAAAAACCGTGCCAAAATCAGCGATCGTGAGTTAGACATCGTCTCCTATCATGAGGCAGGGCATGCCATCATCGGCCATCTTTTGCCTTTGTGTGATCCGGTGCATAAGGTGTCCATCATTCCACGTGGTGGGGCAGGAGGCTATACCATGTCCCTCCCTGTAGAAGATAGAAACTACATGACCAAAAAGAGCTTACTTCAAGATGTCACCATGATGCTAGGGGGACGTGTGGCGGAGGAAGTTGTTCTAGGAGACATCTCTACAGGCGCATCAAACGATATTGAGCGAGCGACCAAGACCATCAGACAGATGATTATGCGTTGGGGAATGAGCGATGAGCTAGGTACCATTGCCTTTGGTGAAGATGAGTCTCAAGTCTTCTTAGGCAGAGATCTCGGTCATACGAGAAACTTCTCAGAAGCCGTTGCCTACTCCATTGATAAGGAAGTCAAAGCCATCATGGATGCTTGCTATAAAGAAGCCACGGATATTTTGACCCAAAATCGTGATAAGCTTGACATCATCGCCAATGCCCTAAAAGAACGTGAAGTTTTAAATGCTGATGAGTTTAAAGGCCTCATGGAGGGCAAGGACTTTGAAACCATTGATCGTGAAACTGCCGAAAAGCAAGCAGCCTTGGAAGCCCTAAAGCGTGAAAAAAAGAAACTCAAAAGGCGCCAGAGGTGAAAGATAAAGCCCCTGAGGTCAAAGAAGTCGCACCACAAGCACCAACGCCAGTGAGCTATGAAAAAAATAGAAACACCAAACCATACTAAGGAAGAAAAAAATAAACCAAAATCTGCTAAAAGAACCACTAGTTTTTTTCCCTTTATAGACACAAAAAAATACAAGATTTTTGTTCTAAAAATGGGAGAGATCTAGTGGTTTTTTTGTTTTTACTAATATTAATAATAAATCTTTCTAATTTTTTTGTATGAATTGACAAGCACCGTACTTAGACCTAAAATGTCATATAAGACAGATTTTTTTCTGACAACTACAGACGAAACAGAAAGATTGACTTAATCAAAGGATATGGAGGAGAGGGCAATGTATAAAATCATTTCGCACACCAATCTTGGTGGCACGACCTCAGAAATGGTCGTAGAGGCTCCCTTGGTGGCAAGGAAAGCAAAAGGCGGGTCAGTTTCTTATTATACGGATTGACGAGGAAGGGGAAAGAGTACCTCTCACCATCGCCGATCATGATAAAGACAAAGGTACCATCACCATGGTCTATCAGGTAGCAGGACGCTCTACCAAGCAGCTTTCTACCATGAAAGTAGGCGAGTACCTAGCTGATGTCGTAGGCCCATTAGGCCATCCAAGTGAAGTAGAAAACTTTGGTACTGTCGTTATTGTTGGTGGGGGTGTCGGCATTGCCCCTATCCATCCTATTGCCAAGGCGTTAAAAGAAGCAGGCAATAGAGTCATTTCCATTATTGGGGCAAAGAATAAAGACCTCCTTTTTTGGGAAGACAAGATGCGTGAAGCCAGCACCGAAGTACTTATTGCAACTGATGATGGTTCTATCGGACACAAGGGCTTTGTGACCGATGTTTTGGATAAGGTGACCGAAGAAGAAAAAGTCGATGTGGTTTGGGCAGTAGGACCAATGATTATGATGAGAAGTTGTGTTAATGTCATCAAGCCAAAGGGTATTAAAATCTTTGTCAGTATGAACCCAATCATGATTGACGGGACAGGGATGTGCGGTGGCTGTCGTGTCCAAGTAGGCGACGAGACCAAGTTTGCCTGTGTCGATGGCCCAGAATTTGATGGCGCCCTAATTGACTTTGACCTTGCCATGAGTCGTTCACGTTATATGAAAGACTTAGAGGACGAAGGTAGCAAGCATTACGATCACAAGTGCAACATAGGCATACACTAAGGAGGAAAGACTATGGCAAGCAAAGCACCAAGACATGAAATGCCAGCCCAAGCAGCAGGGGAACGCATCACAAATTTCAATGAAGTCGCCCTAGGCTACACCCTAGAAACTGCTGTAGAGGAAGCAAAACGTTGCTTAAACTGTAAAAACCACGTTGTATGAATGGTTGTCCGGTTTTTTTGTCGATATTCCTCAATTTATCGAAGCCTTGGCACGTGAGGATTTGCCAGAGGCAGCAAGACGCCTCAAAAAAATAAAACCAGTTTACCGGCGGTTTGTGGACGTGTTTGTCCACAAGAAACCCAGTGTGAAGAACTATGCGTCTTAGGCGTCAAAGGAGAACCGGTTGCTATCGGCCGTCTAGAACGCTTTGTTGCTGACTGGGAAGCTGCCAATATGACACCAGAACTACCAGAAGTTACAAAAAAATGGACGCAAGGTTGCCATCATCGGTTCTGGGCCAGCAGGACTTGCCTGTGCTGGTGACTTGGCAAAACTAGGCTATGATGTCACCATCTTTGAATCTCTCCACGTCGCTGGTGGGGTACTCATGTATGGGATACCAGAGTTTCGTTTACCAAAGGCAATCGTTCAAAGAGAAATCGATTACATCAAATCCCTCGGCGTCACCGTTCGCACCAACGCTATTGTTGGTCAAGTCTATACTGTAGAAGAATTGCGTGAGGAATTTGGCTTTGAAGCCTTCTTTGCTGGTACAGGGCAGGACTACCTTACTTTATGAACCTCCCTGGTGAAAAACTTAAACGGCGTCTACTCTGCCAATGAGTTCCTCACCCGCAGCAACCTCATGAAAGCCTATGACTATCCAAACCATGCGACCCCAATCAAACTCGGGAAACGTGTGGCAGTCATCGGCGGCGGTAACGTGGCGATGGACGCTGCTAGAACCGCTCTCCGCCTAGGCGCTGAAGAAAGCTATATCATCTATCGCCGTGGTAAAGAAGAAATCCCAGCAAGAGCCGAAGAGCTAGAACACGCTATCGAAGAAGGCGTCCAACTCAAGCTCTTTAGTAGTCCGATCGCCTACACAGGTGATGAAGGCTATGTCCTAAAGGAAATGATCCTCCAAAAGTTTGAACTCGGTGAACCAGATGAAAGTGGTCGTCGTCGTCCAGTGCCTATCGAGGGAGAAACCGAAACCATGGCGATTGATACCGTCATCGTTGCTATCGGACAAGGGCCAAACCCTATCTTTACCAAGAGTGCCAAAGGCCTAGAACTCACCAAAAAGGGCAACATCATCACCAATGACCATGCGCAAACATCCTTAGAAGACATCTTTGCAGGTGGGGACATCGTCACAGGTGCAGCCACTGTTATCAAGGCAATGGGTGCCGGCAAGCTCGCAGCGATTGAAATTGATAAATACTTACAAGAACATCCAAAACAATAGGATAAAAAAACCAGTTTAGCCCCTTGCGTGCAAGGGGCTTTCATATTGCCTTTTAAAAAAACGACCTGCTTTGGGGTGGTTTTTTTGTTTGCTCGGTGGTTTTTTTCTTGACGCTAGATAGCACTATAGGTATAATAAAAAAATGTATATTATAAAAATGGGGGATTTGTATGAAATCAACACGAAATAAAGTGCTAAGCCTTGCCCTCCTAGGGGGATTGGTGCTTAGTGCTTTGTCAGGTTGTGGTGGTCAAAAAGCAACCACCAGAGCCACCTAAAGATGAACACCTTATCAAGATAGGTATTATCCAGTCTCTAGAGCACGCCTCTTTGGACGCAGCCAATAAGGGTTTTGTAGATGGCATGAAAGAAGCAGGCTATGAAGAAGGCAAAAATGTCACTTTCATACAACAAAAACGCCCAAAACGATCAGTCCAACCTACAAAGTATCGCCCAACAATTTGTGGCAAATAAAACAGATCTAATCCTAGCGATTACCACTCAAGCAGCTCAAGCTGTAGCGAGTGCGACAACAGATATTCCTATCCTAGGGACTGCCATTACAGACTATGAAAGCGCCAAGCTTTGTCGAAAGCAATCAAAGACCAGGCAGAAACGTCAGCGGGACCAGCGATATGAACCCTATAGAGGATCAAATTGCCCTCTTACAAGAAATCGTGCCAAATGTCAAAACCATCGGCACCATCTATAGCTCCAGCGAGGCAAACTCCGCCCACCAAATCGAAGAGCTCAAACGTGTCCTCGATCGTAAAGGCATCGCCCTAAAAGAAGTGACCGTTTCTAGCGTCAATGACATCCAACAAGTGGCAAAAAAACTCGTCAGCGAAGACATCCAAGCCATCTATGTCCCAACAGACAATACCCTAGCCTCTGCGATGAGTAACCTTGTCGGTATCACCAATGAAAGCAAGATCCCGGTGATGACTGGGGCAACGGCGATGACTGATGATGGTGGTACCTTTGCCCTAGGCGTAGACTACTATCAACTTGGCAAGCAAACAGCGCAAATGGCGGTACGCTACCTTGATGGCAAGGTAAAGATAGAAAATATGCCAGTAGAGACCTCCCACGACTTTGAAGTCGTCATCAACCACGAGGCAGCGAATAAGATTGGACTCAAAAATACCACAGTCTGTCCTCGAAAAAGAGAAAAAGAAAAATAGTACCAAGCCCTTTGGCTTTCCAGATGATGGAATGACAAAGGGCTTGATTTTTTAGAAAGAACTTGCCAATTTTAGATAATTTTTTACCAAAATGAGAAACAATAATTATCGCAAAGAAATAAAAAAGCTTGATTTCATCGGCTTTTTTGTAAAAACTTTGTCATTGCTTAGTGAAAAATATGTATTTTTTTCAAAAAAACAAAACTAGACAAAATGGGGAATGTTTTGATATGATAAAAAGAGTGATTATATCAATCATCAATTTTAAGGAGGGAAAAGATTTGTTAAAAAGCAAAGAAAATGGTTAAGCTGGGCTTTAGTAGTAGCCTTACTATTAAGTCTTCTACCAACTAATGTCCAGCCGGCACAGGCAGCCACCTACACCAACCCAACGTTGGAAGCAGCGGTGAACACTATTCCAACAAAGAATTTGCCTGTTGTCAGCCTCGCCAATAAAAACATTGTTGGGGAGGTTGATCTTAATCAATTGAAGGGGACTGATCCAAATCAGTTTCCGAATCTTGTCAGAGTTAATTTATCAGGAAACTACATCACCAATGTACTTTCCTATACTGGTTCTGGCACACCTGTTACAGTTTTGTTAACTGACGGATTGTTTGATTCTACAACTCCAAGCAATCCTTCTGCTAGAGCACAACTGAAACTTTCTTCAACGCTTAACGATACGGCTAACCCTATCACGAGAAAGAAGAATGCAGCTACAGACATTCCTCTTACTGAACTTTGGGAAGATATCGTATTAGCGGATGGCTCCAAGACCTTAAAAGAATTAGCAACAATGGGTCTACTTGATAAGATTGAAATGGAGTACAAGCTCACTGGTGCTGCAGCGCCAACACAAGTTGCTACAACTTCTGCAGCTGATGTAACGAGTGGTAATGTTAAGATTCCTCAAGCTGATGTTGGAAACCTTGATGAAAGCTATAAAATCAAGGTAAAGGTATGGTATAAAAACATTACTACCCCAACCAACCCTGTCGAAAGAAGTGTTAAACTTCTTGTTCCAACCCTAAAAGTGACAGGGATTGTAGACAACAGCACACTTTATAGAGGTGTCTCTAAGGTGAACGTCACCGTCCAAAAGATAGACGAAGATGGCAATCCAATGGACATCGCTGCTGCAACTGACATCGGTTTGGTTTCAGACCCTGTGGGTCAAGCTAGTGTTGTTCCTGGGTCAGATAAGCTTTTGGATAATAGCGGCGCAGTAGTAACAGCAAATGGTAAGAAGTACACAGCAACTTTGGAAGTACCAACAAGTGCTGTGGTGACACCAGCAGGTGGTCCGTTAACAAAGATTAAAGCTACAGCAACTGGCTTCACTGATGTTGTTTACGAAGTCAAAAATCGCTGATGCAAACTTCACAACCTTCCAACTCGTTGAGTTGAGAAAAAAATCCAGCAGATGGCACTGATATGGCTGGTACTCAAGATAGTCACTTCTTCCCAGCCTACCTAGGTACAGGTGCTGGTGGTACTGCACCAGGGCTTTACATGTTTGCAAACAGTAGTCTTGCTTCTTTCAACCAAGCACAATATGACAAAATGAAAGAGACTAGTGGTAGCACTGGTAAATTCTATATCAAAATACCTGAAGGTTCTGGTTACAGATTCTTAAGAGCAGATGAAAAGGAACTTATTAAAGTTTATAGACCTGGCGATAGCCTAACAGGTGGTACTAACGTTGATAAAGGCTATGATTATCAAATTGCCACCGATGCAAATGGTAGACTTTACCTTACCTTCTCTTCTTCACTCACCTCAGAAGGTGGTAATGACAAGCAATACACCATTAGCTTAAACACCAATACTGCACCAAAACCAAAACTCACCGTCCAAGGTGTAACCTTGGCAAAAATTGAGCCAACAGGCTTCTATGTGTATGAATTTGACAAAGAAAGTTCTGATGATGGTACCATTGCTGCTAGAATAAGCGACAATGATACAAGTGATGTTTATTATATTGCCAATAATAGACCTCTCACTCCACAAGACTATGAAAAAATGACTAAACCAATTAATTTAATTGAAGGTCAAGAAAAAGTCTTGATTCCGGTAGCATCTTATGGTACAAGACCAAATGATACTCGCCAAGCAATTACAACAAGTACCATTCAAAAATCTTGGTATCAAAAAGAAGATAACTCTCCAAGTAGGAACTTTACCACAGCAGAAACACCTATCCGCGGCGTTGCTTCTGTAAGCTACCCATTGGATGCAGATGGTTATCCGGTACCTAGTGGTGGTACCTTGACCCCATACAAGGGTGCACCAATCACAGCTTATCTTCCAAGCACAGGCAATCTTCCTGCCTATGGTAGTTTGATTGTTAGTGGTAAATCAATGCCAAGTCCAGCTAAAGATAAGTTTGCCAATATCGTACTTTCTTTTAGCAGGTACCAACAACCCAGTCGGGTTCTGGCTCCAAGTCAACTGGGCACCAAAGAAAGTTTCTAGTTATGTCTTGGTTCCTGATACCTTTAACTTCCCACAAGATGCAACATCACAAGATATCAAAAACCTTGATTCTCTTTACGATATCACCAGTGGGACAGCATCAAACCTTCCTGCAGGCGTAACAGCGTCAACAGGGATGACCTTTAAGGATCAATTGGAAGCCTGGATGAAAGAAGTGGATCAATTACCACACCCACTCACAAAGCCATCTGGCACTAAGGCTTACAAGATTAATGACACGCAAAAGGTCGCTGTTCCAATTGGTGAGACAAAACAATATAAGATTCTTGCCATTTATGACAACGGCAATGTAGACCTATTCTCAGGTTCACCAAGTGATAAGACCCAAATTATTGGACAAACTGGTTTCCAAAATGGTGACATCGTCATCAATAGCAGTGCAGCACTTGGTACTGGTGTCGTAAAATTCATCGGAACAGACCATGCAGGCTTCAAAGAAGTCGGCGGTCGCTATACAGATGGTAGATCTGGCGCTAAGGCAGACTATCAAGTGAAAGATAGTAATGTAAAAATTGCTGAATTGCAACTTGCACCATCTGTGATTCAAAATGTTGTCTATGTGGCTAATGACAATAGAATGTTAGGCATCGACTTAGATAATCCACTTAAAAACTGGTAAGATTACCACCGATACTTGGAAGGGTAACACTACTTTAGCTGGTCTACCTCAACTTTCTGCAGGCAATGACATTGATGTCTATGTAGGTAACAGCAGCTACAATGAGGAGCTTGAAGCTAGAGTTTACCTCATTCCGGTTTATAGTAATAAAGACTTAAATCTTTCTGATGTCCTAAATGATCAAACAGGGAATAAAAACCTTTGAGACCAAGCTCAACCAATTTGCTTGGGATCCAACCCAATGGACACCTCAAGCAGCTCAAGCTGTAGGACTTAATCCGGTTGGTGGTAGTCTTGTAGCAGCAACAACAGGTGATACAGGTCACATGCCAAGATTGGATGCCGCAGCTGGGCTAACACCAGTAAACTTGAACTTGGCAGCTACTATAAAAGAATTTAATAACCATGAGGTTAAAGGTACAGTTAATCGTACACAGACACTCAACTTCAAAAATTCAACCTGCAATTTATGATAGAATGGGTGCCATTCAAGAAGTAGACTTGGGTAGCGGCGACTACAAGAGAGTAGAAGTTGATCCTACTAAGATCATCGAAGTGGGTTCAACACCTGCAACAGCTGCCACTATCAGAACACGTTACACCAACTCTAACCTCTTTGGGGTACAAAGTTTGGGTTACAACAAAGGTGAATTCGACTATGGGGTTTACTTCTATGGTAGTGGTGCGACAAGTGGTTCGCTTTTTAGATCAACCTTCTGCGCCAGGACCTACTACAGGACCTACTGGTAATGAATTAACAGGTGATGTTAAACAATTTAAAGATCTTGCAATGTTGACCTATCTCTCAGGTCTAGGTTTGAATAACACCACCAAGCCAGCGACCTATGCGACTGCGATTTTAGCAGGCGGGAATCCATATAATACTGCAGCTGGTGTCGCAACGGCTAGAGCAGCAATTTTTAGCTCAAGAGGCTCAAAAAAATTGAGCATAAGGTCTACAAAAAAAGAAGGCACAACCTTTGTTGATGCGACTGCAGAATTAAATATCAATAGCCCTCACCCTGGTACCTATCAAATTTCTGGTAACCAAAGAGGCACTTACTATGTCGTCTTCAATGCGAAAAAAATGGTTACAATGCTGACAAACCTAAAACGCCAATTGTTCGAGCACTACCAGATAAGACAAAGGCGAATCAGCTTGTAGCTGCAGATACAGATGATTTGAAAAACTATAAATCAGGAGCTGACGTCTTCTACCTCACAATTGGGGTCAATAGTGCAGAACTCGGTGCAATTTACAACTATGTTCGTGAAGATGTAGCGGCTGACACAAATAATCAAGTAACCCTCAATAATGGTGATGTTGTTGTCAATATTGCGGATAACAATAGCACTAACCTTGTAAACTTTGACGTTTATCCAATCGTGATTGATAAGTGGTTCCTTGACAAGTATTTCCTGGTGGCGCACCTGCTAAGCTAGATGATGCGGCAAAAGCTACCATCAAAAATGCAACCGGTCAGACTGTAGAACAACTTTTAACTACCCCATACAGTGGTGTTAGCTACATGACAACCACTGACTTCAAGTTTAATGATATGGGTGCAGCAAACTGGAATGCGGGCAACAGCCCACTTATCACTGCTGCAGGTGTAGCAACCGAAAACTTGACCCTAGCCAATGGTAATCAAACGAAGATTATCAAACAAGAAGTTCGTGTAGATAAAGGTCGCCTAAACAACAACGACCTTGGTCTCAAGGCTGCACCTGGTGAATTTAATGGTGCGGGTAGCCTCATTGCTAGTCCATCTGGCTTTTACCCCATCAACAGCAACTGCATTTGATATCGCACCTGTAAAGGTTAAGCAAAGTGTTGACGCTGTCCTTCAAGACATCGTGGTCACTCCAGCTGATGGCGTCGAAATCAATACTGGTGAAACCGCTAAGTTTACAGTTCAATACAGAACTGATGACAATGCGCTTGTTCCGGTCACAGCAGACAACTTAAATGATGCAAATAGCGCAGCGCATCATTACTTGAAAGTTGAACAACTCAGTGGTCCAACCGGTGCAACCCTAGTGAAACAAGCACCTGTTGGTAGCAATCCTGCTGAGCTTCAATTCACAGCAACAGAAATTGGTACCTATAAGTACAAACTACAAACAACGAATATTCGTGGTGCTAATGTACCAAACCTTCAAGATGGTAAGATTATCAGCTTCACAGTTGTTCCAAGCATCAGATCAAACTATGAACTTTGGGTTGGTGATGAACTCACCGTTGACCTAGGTAGTGATTTGAGTCTAGCTGATATTGAGCTTGAACCAACACCAAACAATGTTTTAGATCCAGCAAAACTTGCTCAAGGCAAGCTTGCAATTGATCCAAACTGGCCAAACATCGGCAACCCAACCAACCAAATTGAAACCGTTGAAGTTAAACTCAAAAAAAGACGGCGACTACCTCGGCACCTTGAAGTTTGACGTGGTTTGCCACCCAAGAGGCAATGCGACCTATAGCATTGAACCAGTCACTATCTTTGATGATAATGAAACCCATGTTTCTCCAGCGGGTCCGGTCGAACTTGACCGTGATACCAATACTAGCTTCCTTGTACGTGTGAAGAAGACTTATGATGATGGCACCTTTGAATATGTAGATGCTACTGATATCAACCTCACCAACCAAGGTATCTATGATGCTAATGGTACCACCGACACCAATGACTTCTTGACCTTTGCACCAAGTGGTGACAAGGCAGTCAAAGCAACACTTTCAAGCACCCTCCCGGTTGATACGGAAACCTGGTATGGCTTGTGGGAAGCGACCATCGATGGTCAAACCCTCCAACTCCATGTCAGATTAAACAAAGCTGGAGACGCTGCTGATCCTCGTCCTGCTGTAGATTACAAAATCTACGAATTGAATGGTAATGACCTAAATCCAGTAGCAAATGGTACTGAGCTAATCTTCCCAATCACAGATAGAGAAAGATATCTCTTCATTGTGGATGAAGCTAACGCAGGTGCACCAGTAATCGCTGAGGATGCAAGCATCTCATTGGATAACAATAGCACCTTAAACTATCGTCTCATGCCTGGTGCAACCACTACAATCGCTGGTGGTAACACCAATGACTTAAAGAACAACCCAACAAACTACACACGCATCCGTATCTCACCAAAGGCGACTGGTACAGTTATAGTCAGTGCAACTGATACCTATCAAGCCAATACAGTAGCAGTAACTTACAAGGTGATTGATCCGGCTAATGCGCTCAAAGCTAGAATTAGTGGTGAACCTACAGCACCAGTAGCGAAAGATACTGCAGTAACTCTTACCGCTACCGCTGTTGGTGGTAACAATCCTGGTAACTACAGCTATCAATGGCAAGAAAGCAATGATGGTAACAACTGGATAGACATCGCTGGTGAAACCACCACAACCCTACCTGTTGCAACCAGTGCCCTAGGCACCCATTTCTATCGTGTCGTTGTCACCAAAGGTAGCGAAGTGGCAAACAGCCCTTCTGCAAGTGTAACTGTTGTTGCCGCAACACCAACGCCAAGCACTGTAACGGCTGCCTTTGCAACTAACCCAGTTAGTGCTAACCTCGGTGGCACTGCAAGCTTCAATGTCGTCGTCAGTGGTGCGCAACCTACTGACACCATCACCTACGAATGGACTGCGAAGAACCCTGCAAACAATGTTGTTACAGCACTTACAGAAACAAGCGATACCCTAACCCTTTCTAACCTCACTGCAGCTGATATGGCGCAAGAGTACTATGTTAAGGTTAAGGTAAATGGTACAGTAGTGACCACAGTTGGCCCTGGTACACTTGCCCAAGGTCTCATCAACATTACCTTCAACCTCGGTGATGGTACAGTTGTTGATCCTAGTGGCGCAGCAGTCAGCACAGTGGTTAAAGCTTATGCGGCAAATCAAGTGATCGCATCTAGTGATATTCCTGTACCAACCGCTGCAGCAGGTAAGACCTTTGTCGGTTGGGCACCAGCTGACCCAGCGAATCATACCGTTGTAGCACCTAAGACCTTTACTGCAGTGTACAACACTTCAACTGCACCAGCAGGTCAAAGCGAAATCAAATTCTATGTTGGTAATGGTACCATTACTAGCGGCAATGCAACACTCTATAAGCCAAGTGGCGCAACTATCGCAGCAAGCGAAGTGCCTACAGTCACTGCACCGGCAGGTTACAAGTTTACTGGTTGGGACACTAATCCTGTAGGCTACACTGTTGGTGGCAACAAGACCTTTGTCGCACAATATAGAGCATTAAATAATTATCAAGTGACCTTTGTTCTCGGACAAGGTACCCATGTCAGTGGTTCTCCTGCCCTCGTTCAAACGATCCAAGAAGACCACGTCATCCAAGCAAATGAAGTCCCTGGTGTACAAGCACCGGCAGCAGCAAACTTCACTGGTTGGAGTCCATCTAACCCAGTTGGACACAAAGTTGTAGGTAACATCACCTTCACAGCAACCTTCACCACGACTGGTGGCGGCGGCGGTGGTGGTGGTGGCGGTGGCGGCGGTGCTGTCGTACCTCCCTACCCCCAACGCCAACGCCTACCCCAACGCCAAGCACCAGTACCACAACCAAGCCAGCAGAGCTTCCACCTGTAGAACTCGACCAAAACTATAAGTTCGCTTATATCCATGGTTACCCAGGTCAAGTGGTACGTGCTAGTGGTGCGATCACCAGAGCAGAAGTGGCAGCAATCTTCTCTAGACTCTTAAAAGAGAAAATGGATGAAAGCAAGACCTATACCTCAAGCTTTAGCGACATCAAAGCAGGTAAATGGTATAGCAACCCTATCGGTTACCTCGAAGGCTTCAAGATTATCAGTGGTTACCAAGATGGCACCTTTAAGCCAGACAAACAACTCACCAGAGCTGAATTTGCTAGCGTGATTTCTCGCTTTGCAAAACTTGATACCACCAAGAAGACCAACTTCAGTGACGTCAGTAGCAATCACTGGGCAAAAAGACTACATTGACAATGCAATCTCACATGGCTGGATGGGCGGTTATCCAGATGGCACCTTTAAGCCAAACCAACCAATCACCAGAGCAGAAATTGTCACTGTTATCAATAAGCTCATCAACCGTACGCCAGACAAGGCAGCTATCGATGGCAACAGTGCCAACGCAACTCGATTCAAAGACTTGTCTAAGACTTACTGGGCTTACTACGATGTCATCGAAGCAAGCACCGATAGATAAGAGCTAAAAAAATCCTACTAAAGAAGCCCATGGAGTCCCATGGGCTTCGGGTAGAATTGTGAGCGAATAAATTAAGGCAAATACTACTTTTTTTGCTAAAAAGAAAAAAAGGTGATAAAAAAAGATGAAATTAACAAGCAAACCCAAGAAAACTGGGTTCAGAGCTCGACTAGGGAAGACCCTTTTGGCAACAACCTTAGCCGCTTCTTCGTCTTGGGCACTTTCCCGGCGACACCGGCGCATGCGGCGGATAGCTATGGCTACGATATTTCTTCAATAGGCGGTGATATGCATGATGGTAGAATAGGCATCCATTTAGCTTCTTTGGAAGGGCCGGCAATCAGAATGGATGCACTTAATGAGAATGATCAAGTTATAGGGAAGTATAACTTTGGTAACACCAGTAATGCCTTTCGTATGATTCAAGGGAAGGCGATTGAAAAGGATCAGAGCAAGCGTCCAAAAAGAACCTGTCGACCCACAGACCAAGCCAAACTGGTCAAGACTTTCTCCAGAAGACCAAAGAGAATTAAAGGAAGAGTACGAAGTCAAGCATAGAAACTGGGAAGGGGACATGGATGTTTATTGGAAAACCCTTTCTACTTGGACAGAAGTAACATCGACTTTAGATCCAAGCAATGAAACAATTGGTAGTGCAACAGGTTTTACCCAAATGGGAGGGAATACGCTTTGGCTTTTTGATAAAGGTCAACCTGATGGTACCAATAAACCAGTTGTTACAAAAAAACACTAAAGATGTTACTATTACAGGTAAAGTTAAAGACAATGAGAATTTGGATTTAGAGGTTGTCTACGAAACTTTAGATAGAGAAGTGCCAGATCCAGCAGACATTACTGGAACCCCTATTACAAAAAAACAGATAGAGCGACCTATCTTGTTAAAGTGACCAATACCAACCAGACCGATGCTCAAGTCTTTGGGCTTTCTTGGAATGTTGATACTTGGATTATCAATGTTGATAGTGCGCCATTTAGAGGTCCTGGGGTTAATTTATTTGGAACCAATCAAATATATGTAGGTTTTCCAACGAGTATAGCGGATGGCTTTTCTGGTGGAGCTTGGACAACTTTGGCTAATAGTATAAGCCGAACTGTACCTGTCGGAGCGTCAAGTGCTACTGTAGTAGGGCTTTTCCCTGATAATGCTAACCCTTATACAAATCAAGTGCCAGAGTTTATGTATGCTTCAAATGGCGATGGACCGACTGCTACGACAGCAATTATCTATCCTAAGGCGCAAGGTTCTAGAAAGTATCCAAATCTCTCTCAAGATCAGGCTGCCAAAGCCCACTTGGAAAATCCAGACTATTTTGGTATAGGGCACTTTGGAAATATTGCAACAACCAGTACGTCTGAAGGTGGGACCAATTATTGGTGGCATACAACCGGTCCACAACATAATACTGCCGATAGTGGGCATATGGCACGTTATAACCCACGTGTTATTCTGCCTGGTGAGACCAAGTACTTTGGGATTACTTATGGGCAAGCAGATCTTGACCAAAGAAATCCAAATGGTCCATATCTTTTAGCCAATAACCCAACGACGGTAGTCAATGTGGACGACCAAAATAAATACAGTCCTGTTACCCTTGACCTCCTCTATGGGAATACTTCAGCCAATCCTTTGACTGATGCAGCCATCAAAATGTACCTTCCGGTGAACTATCTTGTCGCTGAAAAATCAATGACAGATGAAGGACAAGCAGGTAATAGATGGGTTAAAGAAAGCACTCCAGTTACTAAACACATCAATGGCAGAGACGTGTTATGTTATGTGTGGACGCGTCCTCTTGGTAATGTATCTGCATATCAACCGGACAAGTCTGTCAATAACATCGTTATCTTAGATGCCATTGAACAAACCGGCGCTAGAAATGATGGACAGAAGTTAAAACCAAATGATGCGAATCCAACTTCCGTCACCCCTGTCTATGCTTTTTGAATTGGAATACAAGATGAATGGCAGTGACCCTCATCGTTCCGAATCATGCAGATGCGACCAACACTACGCAGCGGGGGCAACCTTCCAAAGTGAATATCAATACACCCACAAGAATCTTCCAGTCAGACTACCTTTCGTCAATCCTGTCACCCTCAATGCGGACATTTGGCGTGACTTCGATGGGGATGGCACTAAGGGTACTGGTGAAGGCCTTGCAGGTAAGTTGGCGCAAATTAATCCAAAAGATGATGATAGAAACGATGAGTTCACCTCTATTGGTGGCGGACTCTTTAAGTTCCTCCCACAAGGTTATGGGAAGACTAGGGATAGAGACTATGTCGTTTCCTTCACAGATATTCCAAAAAATGCAACAGCAGAAGAAAAAGCAAAAATTCTTAAAAACAGAGAAAAATACACCTGGGTTTTAGATGGTAGCTATAATGGTAGCAAGATTAATGCGACCAAAGACAAGAATGGTATTTTCTACACTTTCAACAACCCAGATCGTACAAACTATACTGACGTTTTAGATGAAGGGCTAGCATTTACAGTAGACCCTACAACAGACTATCCAAGCCTTTACCTTTAAGGTCAAGTCTGGCACAACTGATGTCATCAACCTTGACCTCCGTCTTCGTGAATACTTGGCAGGTAAGCTCAGCATCAAGCCTTTTGTTGACCAAGGCGAAAACAACCACAGCTATGAAAAAACTGTGGATAAATTGGTACCAAATGGTAAGTATAGACTTCGTGAATTAGATGCTAGTGGTCATGCAGGAACTGATATGGCTCTAAATGCAGGGGAGATGGTTATGCGACCCTTGGTGCAACTGGTGCAATGACAGTTGAAAACAACAGTCAAAAAGCTTCCTGCTTTCAAGGATTATCAAATCGACTTTTACTGCTCCAGAAGGCTTCCGTTATGCACCAACTGGCGCAAAAGACGGCAGTCCTTTATCAACGCAATCTAGATTCTGTCATTCGTAGCCCAGAAGGTAGCATTACAGCAATCGAACTCACGCCAAAAGACTTGCGTTTTGCAAGCACCGAAGGCGATGGTTCAAAAATCAATGTCCTTCCAGCTACTGAAAATGGCGTAACAGCTGGTTTCAAAGAAGAAAAACGAGCGTAAGTATGTGACACTCACCAGCGAAATGGCAACAACAGATAGTGCAGAAAAGACCCTAGTCATCAATGCTTGGAATGGTATCACTGTCTCAGGCAATGACGTCACAGCAACCTATCTTGGTAAGACTCTTGGTACAGACAAAGATGCTGCAGATCGTGCAAATCTCTTCAAATGGGAAGTGGTCAGCAATCCAAATGGTATCTTAAAGGATGGCCAAGTGAGTGCTAATGGTACCTATGTCCTCAAGGGTAATACCTATGGTGAGGCACGAGTACGTGTTAGCTATAAAGACAATCCAAACCTCTATGATGATCTCATCATCAAAGTGACCAATGAGATTCCACTTGCACCTGGTGAAACCATTACTGGCTTAGAAGTTGACCCTGTAGCTGTTGATGCTGGTGCATCATCTGGTGAACTTCAACTCTATGCACTCGTAACACCAGCAGGTGGCGGCACTGCGCGTAAAGTACCTATTTCGCCATTACAACTTGGCGAATTTAAGGCAGCTACCGGTGACTTTGCTGTTGATACGAGAAATACAGATACCACACATCCTAAGTTTAAAGTTAAAGGTGTAACTGCAACAGCAGCTGGAGTAGGCTACACTGCTAAGCTTAGTGATGGTACTGTCGTTCCTGTCACTGGTGATGTTAAGGTGAACGCAGGTACGATAAATAGTGCTAGCTATCAAGCAACCATTAGCCCTAACCCTATTAAGATTAAGGTAGGTACCACCAATGTAGATGTAAGCTATCTCTTAAAAGGTCTCAATGGGGCAGCTGATAAAACCTTAGATCCAAATGTTGATATTAACCCAACGATTGCAAATACTACAGTGGCAAACTTTGCCGCAGGGGATAAAGGTAAGATTGATGCCCTAGCAGTTGGTTCAACCACTATTAGCTACAGCATCGATAGCCTAAGTGCAACAGCAGATATTGTCGTCTATGATGACAGTACCATTGACACTGCAGCCGATGGCCGTCTTACCCTCGTGGAAGTGACACCAACAAAGACCAATGGCACACTTTCAATTGGTCAAGATGCTCTCTATCGTGCATACTTTGATGCCAATGGCAATGGACAAAGGGATAGCGATGAACCATACATCCCTAATACCACACCAAATAGAGTGGTAACGAACAATGTTACTCCAGGAGCAGGTTCTGCAAATACTGACTTTAAACTCACTGGTGGAACAGTTGGTTCTGATGAATTCATTGTGACCTACACCAAAGATGGTAAGCTCTACGTTGGTAAATTACCACTGACAGTTCTTCCAGCAGGTGCAACTGTTAATGCCCTTAAACTCAGCACCAATAAGCTCATCATCAAACAAGGTACTAGTGTTGATAACGTGCTTAAGGCTGTAGCTGATGCAAATGGTACTGATGTTGATCTTAGCCGTGCAGTTTACACTGTAGAAGGCTTGGAAACGACAGGTGCAATCGCTGAAGAATATGGTGCAAAGACAGGTAACTTTATCCGTGTCAAGGGTAAAACTGTCGGCATTCAAGAATTTACTGTAAAATATGCAGGTAAGGAAGCGAAAGGTAAGGTTATCGTTGTCCCAGCTGACACCAAGCTTACCTTAGATCCACTCTTCGTGAAGAAAGGTGAAAGTGCCAACAAGCCAAAAGCGAACGTGACAGGCACCGGACTCACCCCACAAATCATCAATGAATTAGAACAAATCGTTACAATCGATCCACCTACCCCAGCTGTCATCATTGACAATCCTACTGATCCAAGCAAGATTAATGGTGTAGATGTCGGTCAAGGTACCATCAAAGCTAAATTAGGCGATACCGGTATCGAAACCACAGGCCCCTGCTTATGTCTATGAAGATGAAGATCACATCAAAGTTGATGATGTGACTATGGCTATCGGCGATGTAGCAGAAGCTGGTGTGACCCTAACTTCTACAGGTGGTACGACTGTTAATGTTCCAGCAAAACATCTTTCATTTAAGGTAGCAGATACCGCTAAGGCAAACTTCAAGGCAGGTACTATGGAAACTGCCGGTGCTGATGGCTTTAGCCTCACCAAGCGTGACGCGGCAGGTGTTTCTAATGCAGAAAAAGTTGCCCTAAAGGGTGTTGCAATTGGTACCACCAAGCTTATCGCTAAACTTGGCAATGCAACTGCCGAAGGTAAAGTTATCGTACAACCTGGTAGTGCAGGTATCTATGTCACCCCTGATGAAATCGAACTCTTTAAGGGTGATACTACAGGTAAAGAAATTAAAGCGATTAATAGAGTTACAGGCAACCCAATTCCTGTCAGCGATTTGACAGTTGACTTTGTTGATCCAGTTACAGGTGCACCATTTACAACACCACCTACTAATAGTGTAGTTGTAAGAGATGGTAAGCTTTACATCAATAGAGTACCAGGTGGTAATGAACCTAAGGCTAAAGCTATTGTAACGTATCAAGGTAACCCTGTTGGTGAAGTGATGATTACCAATAGTGATCTTAACAGCAACCAAAATACGACCTATGAACTTCAAGTACCAGACTACGCAATGTATGTCGGTCAACCAGCTGCAAATGACCCAATCCTTCACTTAAGTGATGTTAAGGTCATTGAAAAACCCCAGGTGCGCCAGATGTCACAAAAACACTTGCTGACTTTGCGACCAATGACAACAAGCATGCTAAAGTCACCATCAGTGGTAACCACAGCATTCTTGCGGGTTCTGCAGACTTCACTAAGGATACAGCAAGCAACCCTAACTTAGTTACCATCACCCCTACTAGAGAAGGGGCAAGTGACTACCTCGTTAGTATCCAAATCAATACAGCAAATGGTGTAAAAACTGTTGAAGGTATTGGTAAGATTGCAATCTTTAAAGATGACCCCTGCAACTGCACTGACTGGTGCAAAAATTAGTCGTTACTGAACCTAAGACCAATACAGGTGGCGTCACTGTTGACGAAGCGATTGCGGATGGCACAAGTGCTGACCCAACCATATTGAGAGCAGCAGACAGACAAGATGTTAAGATTCATTACACCTATAGTGATGGTTCTGAACAAATCGTCTCTGGTGCAGACCTACCAGCCTTCTTAATGGATGGTGGTAAGTTAGAATCTAGCGTAACAACAACCCCTGTCTTCACAGTGACTGCTAATGGTACTTTGATGAACAAACTTGGTCAACAAATGACTCAAGTTACTGGTAGCGTATTGAATGCGACTGGTACGACTGCTAATGGTGGTACCATTGGTAAAATCACACCAACTGCATCTCAATACTTCAAATATGATGCAAGTAGTAACCCACCACCAACCCCACCAAACCAATCTTTCATCGTTCAACCACAACGCATAGTTGTCTATGTAGGTGAAACTGCGGACATCACCACTAAGGTGAGAACTGGTGGTACCCCTGGTGTCGGTGAAAGCGATGTAACAGCAACCTTCAACGTACTCGACCCTAGCAAGGCTAGTGTTGCAGCTCAAAATGGTAAGGGTGTACTCACAGGTACAACCCCTGGCACCACCACTGTTGAAGTGACCCATAATACCTTTAGAGCAACTGTTGATGTGATTGTAGTTAACCCTTCAACTGCTGAACTTCATGTCAATGAAGGTCCAGCAACGCCAACAACTCAACCTGATCCTAACCAACCAAACTTCACTGGCGGTTTCGTTGTTCCTGGTGAAGTCGTTCAAGTACCGGTTGGTGGCGAAGTACCATACACCATCGACTTAAATGGTGTACCACTAATCGCTGATCCTGTTATCAGCCCTGAAGATCCAACCATCGCTGATGCTGATCCTGCGACCAAAAAGATCAAGGGTAATGCCCCTGGCGTGAAGAAGATTACCTTCAAAGACCCTAATCACCCAACTGTTACCAAGGAAATCACAGTCGTTGTTACTGGTAATGCAGATGGCCCAACCATCGACATTACTGAAGATAGAGTCACCAGACCAAATCTTACTGCTGCAACTGTAGATCTCCACGCAACTGTTAACTTAGGCACTGCGCCACAAGCGACTGTCCTTTGGGTAATGAGCGATGGTACTATTGCTGACCTCAACGGTGCAACCACTCTTGAAGAAGCAGCAAGCAACAACCCTGCTCACCAAGTGACTGCAAACTGGACCAATGGCGCTCTAGTTCAAAATTCAGCTAGAGTGACAGCTATCGTTCTTGAAAGTGGTAAACGTGACACTGCTGAGCTTTATGGCGCACCAGCTGATGTTGATACCTTCAGAATTGTTAGCGGCAACCCTATCAAGCTTGAAAAGAATGTTCCAACTGGCTTTTGATAGTCTTGGCAATGCACCAAGTAATCCATTAAAGATTAAACTTGTTGATAACAGCGGCAATGAGTATGATACCAATCTCTCTGACTTCGATGTTATCAGTTCAACTGGTCCACTTACCCTAAGTGGTCTAAATAACAGAACCTTAGAAGCAACAGACGAAGGTCCAAAGACCATTAAATTGAGACACAGACAAAGTGGTAAAGAACTCACCCTCGATGTTGTTATCGATGCTGATAATGCAACGAAGATCGAAGTGAAGTTTGAAACCCCACTTGGTCAAATTTCTCCAGTAGCTGGAGCTGTTGTTGAAATTAACCAAGGCACGACTTTGACTGCTGCTCAAGTACCAAGCGTTACCCTTCCAGCTGGTAGCACCAGTACCTTCAGAGGTTGGAAGAATAAAGACACAGGTGCTGTGGTTGACCCAACTGCTCAACCAATCAATGCTGCAACCACCTTTGTGGCTATCATTGATGCACCAAGCACCACCAATGAATTGACCTTTAATGCAGGACCAGGTAACATTGCCGGTCAACCAAGCAAGAAGATTGATTTCCCTAAGGGTGCAAGACTTCAAAAAGCTGATATTCCAGTAGTTACCCCACCAGCAGGTTACAGATTTACTGGTTGGAGTCCAGATCCTGTAGGTACTACCCCAACAGGTAACACCACCTACACGGCACAATTCGCAAGAATTGTTGTTGAAAGTACTGTTAAGTTTGAGGCTGGTATCGGTACCCTTACTGGCAATAGTGAAATCAAAGTAGAACGTGGTACAGCAATCAAAGACATCGAAGTCCCTACTATTACTGCACCAACTAACTACATCTTCAAGGGCTGGAGCCCAGCTAACCCTGTCGGTTATACTGTCAACGACCCAAGTGTGACTTTCACAGCAGTCTTTGAAAAAGTCGGCGGCACTGGTGGCGGTGGCGGAAGCACCGGCGGTGGTGGCGGCGGTGGCGGTGCGATTGTACCACCCTACCCCAGTTAACCCAACTACCCCAGTTACGCCAACCAAAACCAGTTAACCCAACCACCCCGGCAAAAACAAGGTGGTAGAGTCGATCCTGTCGAACTCAACAAGAACTTCAAGTTCCCTTATATCACTGGTTATCCAGATATTACGGTTCGTGCTAACGCACCTATCACTAGAGCAGAAGCAGCTTCTATCTTCGCTAGAATCCTAGCAAAACAAATGGAAGCAAATACCACCTATCCTTCTAAGTTCAGTGATATCAAGTCAGGCAAGTGGTACAGCAACAACGTTGCTTACCTCGAAAGCTTCAGTATCCTTAGCGGGTACAAAGATGGCACCTTTAAGCCGAATAACAAGATCACCAGAGCTGAGTTTGCAACCATGATCAACAACTTTGCAAAACCTGCTGATGTCAGCGGCGTAAAACAATTCAGCGATATTAAAGCGAACCACTGGGCTAAGCCTTACATTGATAATGCTGTTGCCCCTCAAGTGGATGAGCGGTTACCCAGATGGCACTTTTGGTCCTGATAAATACATCACCAGAGCAGAAGTCGTCTCTGTTGTTAACAAGCTTATCGAACGTACGCCAAATAAAGCTGATATTGACAGCAAAGGTCAACGTTATAAAGATTTAACTAAGGGATTCTGGGCATACTATGATGTCTTAGAAGCAAGTACTGACAGAACTGTATTCGCTAAGAAGAACTAGTTTAATCAAAAACAGTGATTCACATTTGTGAATCACTGTTTTTTTATTCTAAAATGCATAAAAAGCCCTAGTCACTTTAGTGACTAGGGCTTTTTAAAAAGCGAGGGAAAAATAGTAGTGTGCTTAGTCTATTTTTTTAATAAAGACAAGATTTTTTTGCCTCACTCTGCTCGTGACTGTAACGATAGCCATAAGGACAAAGGGCGATGACATCTTCCTCTGACTCTGCATGACTTAGGGCAAGGAGACGGAGAAGCTCACCTCTAGCAATCTTGGCTTCTGTGCCACGAGAGAGGAATTTGTCGCCTTGTTTGAGTTTGAAGTCAATGTTCACCAGCTTCAAGTCCTTGTACGATAGGAGGCTGGTGGCGTATTCTTTGGAGGCTAGATTGATGAGGAGGTCTTCACCCTTGAGGGAGGTGTAGAGGGTTTCTTTCCAGTAGGCTTTTGAGACTTTGCCCCTCAATTTTGAGCGGGTTTTCATAGTCTAGCCGATAAGGGCTAATCCCATCAAAGGCACGGAGGAAACCATAAAGCCCGCTAAAAATGAGAAGATGGTCTTTTAGATAGGCGCTTGCCCACCGGTCAAGGGACTGGGGATGGAGATAGTGAAATGCTAGCCCGCTAAAGCTATAAAGGGCAGGACTAGTGCCTAGCAGGCTAAAGTTTTTTAGTACGGGGGCAATGTCTTGTGCTTTTTTTTCACTGCACTTGTAAAATTGCTCAAGGGAAGTGGTCTTTAAAGTCTCTGTCAAGGCATCTTGGATGGCTTGGGCTTGGGGCAGAAAAAGAGGGGTAGTTTCACTAGGTAGGGTGGAGAGGTGCATCGTTTTAGAAGGGGAAAAGAGTATTTTCATCAGTCTATCCTTTAAAAATGGGCTTTAAAGAGGGCAATAATTTCTTCAGCACGCTTGGCCTCTGCCTCGGCACGCTCATCTGTTAGAGTCAAGGGTTTGACGGGGATGGGGCGATGATTGTGGACAGCGACCAAGGTCATACCAGCCTCTGCAACAAGGACTGCTTCTTTCCCTTCTAGGCGATGGAGATAGCTCTTGAGAAAAAGGGAGGTCTTACCTGTACGGGTGATGGTAGCAGTCGCCTTGACACGCTCATCTGGAAAGACAGGGAGGTACATCTGGACATAGTGGATGACTCGTGTGGACATAAAACTATCATTGTACTGTAAGGCACAAAGCCCGCTAATATCATCAAGCAGTTTGGTAATCTCCCCACCGTGCATGGTGCCTTTGCGGTTGAGTTGCTCTTTTGTGCAAGTAGAGAGGGAATGAATGGTCGTATAATTGGTATAAGCTGACATGAAATAACTCCTTTATCGTGGCTAAAATTGATTTATAGACTTAAGACATAGATGGTATTTAAAAAGTTCTTGGTAGAGGTTGGTCTTGTAGCGCCATTTAAAGTTATGCCCTAAGGAGACATTGACATACCTAGTCTGGTGTTTATCCAAGGTCATCCTTTGATGCGAGTGCGCACAGACGCAGAGCTTGACCTGATACTTGTCATAAAGCTCACCATAGTGCTTGCTACCCATAAAGGCAATGGTGGTATTAAAGATGGGTTTTTTTGGATAAAGCTCGGCTAAGGGTAGCATGTGGATGACTGAGCAAATATTTTTTTTCGCCCCATTTTCACTTGCTCTAATGGTAGAAAGCTGTTTTTTTCTAAGAGGGCAAGGCTTTTTTGGGTGATACGCTCATTGATATGGGGATCTTTTTGACTGTCTTGGATGTACTTGTACTCTGGATTTTTGGTCAAGAAATGGTGACGTTTACGTGCTGTCATAAAGTCGTACTTATTGTAAAGACTATAGTCATACCAACTCGGACCACCGATAATCACCCAATCTTGATGAACGATGGGATTGAGGTAGAGACTGTAGGTTTTTGTGCAAGAGCATGAGGTCTTGATAGTCATCTGCATCCATACAAAAAAAAGACATCTTTTGGCTTTTTTCGCCAAGACAATAAAGCTCATGATTGCCTGGAATTTCCAAAATTTGACAAGGGTGGATTTTTCTCCCTTAGTTGGTCATAAAAAAATCAAGGGTTTGAAAGGCACCTGTGGTCGTATCTCCGCAAAAAAAATAAGGTAGTCTAGCCCTAGGGTTGCCACAAGTCTTTCAAAGGCTTGGGTAAAGTTGTGGTGAACATTGTAGTCGATGTGCAAGTCACCGATAAAGCCTATTTTTCATTTTACGACCTCCTTTAACACAGTTTTTTTGACACTGTAGTTATGCTAACACTTTAAAACCTATGGTGTCAATTCACTTTAGACATGATACAATAGACTTAACATAATAGAAATCATAGAGAAAGGTGGAAAAAAATAATGTCTACAGAAAAGAAAAAAACGTATTTATAACAAGCTTGTTCGTGATGGTGTACCAGAACAAATCACACAAGGCGGCGACACTTGTGTGCATTGTGTCTTGGAAGATGAGGATGAATATCGCTTTGCCCTTGATGAAAAGCTTGATGAAGAAATTGCAGACTATCAGATTAGCAAAGACATCTCTGAACTTTCTGATGTTTTTGGAAGTCATCCATGCTATCGTTGAAGCTAGGGGCATGACTTTTGAAGAACTAGATGAAATGCGTCTCAAAAAGCGAGAAAAACGTGGGGGCTTTACCAAGCGTTTCCTCGTCAAGGAGATTCATGAGTAAGCTCACCCTAGCCCTAGTGCAAATGAGGGTAGGGAAAGATAAAGCAGATAACCTTGCACGTGCAGCAGTCTTTGTCAAAGAGGCGAGTGAGAATGGGGCGCAATTGGTCATCTTGCCCGAGATGTTTCAAACGCCTTATGAGACGAGCCTTTTTTTCCTCTATGCTGAGGAAAGGGGAGACATAAGCTACCAAGCCTTGAGTGCCATGGCAAGGGAAAATGCCATAACCTTAGTTGGAGGCAGTATTGCCGAGCTTGAGGATGGTCGGGTCTATAACACTTCTTTTGTCTTTAATCCCGAGGGAGAAGAAATTGCTCGCCATCGCAAGGTACATCTTTTTGACATTGATATTCCTGGAGGACAGTATTTTAAGGAAAGTGATACCTTAACAGCGGGAGAGGATATGACCTTTTTTGAGACAGATTTTGGGCGTATTGGGCTTGGGATATGCTTTGATGTACGCTTTAGTGCCTTTGCACACAAGATGGCAAAAGCCGGAGCAAGGGTCTTAGTTTATCCTGCTGCCTTTAATCCGACCACAGGACCCAAGCACTGGGAACTACTCTTTCGCTCCCGTGCCAATGACAATCAAATTTATACCGTAGGGGTATCTTCTCTCCCTAGTGAAAAAGAGGGCTACCAAGCCTATGGACATTCTCTGGTGGTCAATCCTTGGGGTGAAGTTATCTTGGAAATGGGTACAGATGAGGGCATAGGCTATGCGACTTTAGAGAGTGACCTTATTGATGAAGTAAGAGGTGCCATTCCCCTAGGACAGTAGAGACAGTATCGTCTCAAAGGAGGTCTTATGGACAAATCAACAAGAGAAGTATGGATTGACTATTTCCTTTCTGAGGCTTTGCTCTGGATGTGGTGCTTTATGTTAGGCGTTGTCTTTTTATGGTCATATTGTTTTTTTAGGCTATACGAGTCAAGGTCGCTGATAGCAATCTTAGCGCCTTTGGCACAGATGGCTTTTTATCTTAGCGATTTTAGGAGCAACTTGGCTTTACATGAAGAGCCTGAGCGTAGCTGGAAAAAAATCTTAGACGTTTTTATCTTACTAACCAAAGGGCTACTTTTTTTGTCATTTTTACTGGTGGATATTATTCTTAGATATTATGCTAATAATAAATATTGCCTAGACTTTTTCAGGCGAGCCTGAGTTTTACTATCTTGAGATAGGTCTGATGATGGAGGCAGTGTACTTTTATCCTTGCCTTAGTTAAACCCAAAAGCGTGAACCAAACAATCCCAAAAAGTTAACCTTTCGCTTTCGTGTTAATGACAACTAAGTCTTCTTCCTGCCTCAACATCTTTAGTGAGGCACTAAAAAAAGTAAGCGTTTGTTTTTATAAGGAGGCTATTATGATGAAAAAAATGGTGGCGTTACTACATCATTTCAGAGACTTTACTATGGTTAGGCTGTCTGATGATGAGCCTCATCTTTAGTGAAACCATTGTTTTTAAGATGCTTTGGTCAAGAACGCTGAGTCCGATTGTAGCACCACTGGCAGAGGTGGTCTTTGTCTTGATGATTCTGGTCGCCACTTGGTGCTATGAGAAAAGCCTCAGTTTTAATGAGCGCACGTTGAGACGCTTTGCCTTGTGTGCTAAGGGCGTGATGGGACTTGTCTTATTGGTCTTTATTGCCCTAAAGTACCTCCCAAGCCCGGTGAGCCAGCTAAACGCTCCAGCAGTTATCTGGTATCTTGAACTCACCCTCATATTTGAAGCAATGTACTTTATCCTTGCCTTAGCCAAGCAAAAAAGCGTGAACTAAACAATCCCCCCAAAAGTTAGCCTTTTGGGGGGATTATGATAGATGAGTATAAAAAACGCACAGAACCGATACCAAGGCATAGAGAAATCAACGAACAACTGGCAAAGGCTGTTATTAAGAAACTTGGATTAAAGGCGTAATTTTTAGGAGGGGAATAATGATGAAGGCAACTTATCCAATTATTGTGCATCCACAAGATGAAACAGGTTACCATTTTGTAGAAATTCCAGATTTTGATGGCTATACCCAAGGAAAAGACTTAAATGAATGTATTGAGATGGCACAGGACTATATTAATTTAAAAGTCATCGACTGTGAGGATAATGATACCACTGTGCCAAGTCCTACCAATCTCAATACAATAGGACATGATAGTGAGGTCATTGTCACACTGGTGGTGATAGATACGATAAAATATAGACAGGAAAAATAGTACGCAACTCGTGAAGAAAACCTTGACGATACCAATGTGGTTAAATAAAAAAAGCAGAAAAAAATAATGTTAATTTTTTTCTAAAAACTTTGCAAAAATGCTTTGATTGAGCAATTGTATTAATCAATTGATCTGAAGCACAAATTGTAAGATACAAAAAAATTAAACAGTCCTTTTTGTTTGACGATTAAAGCATGGCTGTGATACACTAGCGGGAATATCAGACAAAAAGCCCCTTTAGGGACTAAGGTCAAATTGTGAAAGTGAGGGGTAAAATCATGAAAATCAGTCAAAAAAACTTGACCGTGCAGAAACTTATATTCCAGAACAGGCGAACTGTGACATTTACCTAAATGCCAATGAGAGTTTTGTTGTCCCTGATGAGGTCTTAGAAAAAGGCCATCAAAGACGCCATAGAAGAGGCAAGCCAAAAATCTCAATCGTTATCCGGATGCCTTTTAGTGTAGGGCTTTGCCAAGCCTTTTGCAGACTATTATGGCATAGACTGGCGTCTTGTCAGTGCAGCCAATGGCTCTGATGAGTCTATTCTCATGCTTTTATGCCCTGCCTGCTTGATGCAGGGGACAAGGTACTTACCCTAGATCGTGATTTTTTTCGATGTATCGGATTACTGGCAATACTCAAAATCAGCAAATTATCGCCCTTAAAAAAAGGACGAAGACAGTCAAAAGTATTGCGATCGAAACGATTGTAAAGACTGCCAAGGAAGAAGACGTGAGTATGATTATCTTCTCTAATCCTTGTAACCCTACAGGACAGATTTTTGCGAGAGAAGAAATCATCACCTTAGTAGAGAGCTTTGATGGCATTGTGGTTGTCGATGAAGCCTATATGGACTTTGCTGATGAATCAGTGATTGACCTTGCTGGTGGAAAGTATGAAAACCTAGTTGTCCTTCGTACAGCGTCCAAGGCCTTTGCCTTAGCAGGGGTTAGAATAGGAATGCAGGTGGCGTCTTTAGATATCACCAGACGCCTGCAAGCAGGCAAACTGGTCTTTAATGTCAGCATTTTTGGTCAAAAGATTGGGGAAGCCATCTATCGTCACAAGGCAAGTTATCAAAAAGCCATTGCAGAAATCAAGGAAAGTACTGCCTTTTTTTATATGAACATTTGGTACAATTAAGTCAAAAGTATCCAAGATTGAAAAAAATTTATCAAACCCATGCCAATTTTATCTTCATGCGTGCCGAAAAATGCCAGTGGTATCTTTCAGTCTCTCAAGGCAAAGGGCGTCATGACAAGAGATTTTTGGGGTGGATTATTTCAGAGTGTAGCCGGGACAAGAGAGGAAAACCTTGCTTTCTTGAGGGCACTGGAAGCCGTTTTACAGGAGGAGAGAGCATAATGAAAGTTATTTTACTACAAGATGTGGCAAAGGTCGGTAAAAAGGTGAGGTCGTTGACGCCAAGATGGGCCATGCCAGAAATTTCCTAATCCCTAATGGTCTTGCTGTTGAAGCCACAAAAGCCAATCTCAAAAAAATTAGAGCTTCAAAAAGCCAATGCACAAGAGGAAGCAGCCTACCAACTTTCTCAAGCAGAAAGTATCCAACGTGATTTGAGGATAAGTTATCACCATCACCACTAAGGCAGGCAATGGAGGTAGACTTTTTGGGACGATTACCAATAAAGAAGTGGCAGAGGCGATTGAAGCAGCTTACCATTTAGCGATTGACAGACGTAAGATTGTCCTTGAAGAAAAGATTAAAACCCTTGGGACTTATCCGATTGTGATCAAACTTCATCCAGAAGTCAAACTCAATATGCGTGTTAAAAATCACCGAGTAAGCTTCTTAGTAGCGTTCACATTTGTTTTAGCGCTTGACGGTTTTAGCCTAATAGTGCTATAGTGTCTGTAGGCAAGAAATGAAAAACAGTTAAGCATAATACAAAAAAACGACCAGTTGCAGCTGGTCGTTTTTTTGTTAGGCTAATCGTTCTTGAAAATACTGTCTAGCCACTTGATGAGATAATGGCAAATTACCCCACCTATGACAGTAATAGAAATGAAAAACATAAATTGAAGCATAATACACACCTCCTCACTGTCGTGAGATTGTGAAGAACGACAAGAATAGTATAGCATAAAGACCTTATTTTTAGAAGATTTTGTATAAAAATGATTTAAAAACTTTTTAATTATTAGGTGTCAAATGTAGGATAAAGTTTTTTTGGTATTTTAGTGGTTGACGTGCTTTGGAGTCGTGGTGATATACTACTTATGACAAATCATAGATAAAATTAAGATAAAAAAACGACCAGTGCCAGCTGGTCGTTTTTTTATTAGGCTAGTTGTCGTCTTTTGGAACTATCTAACCATTTGATAATATAATGACAAATTATATTAACCATGATAGCTCCAATCATAGATAAAAAGCTCAAGCATAAGGTCACCTCCCTACTGTCGTAGGAATGGTTTGACGACAAGAATAGTATAGCATAAAGACCTTTGTTTTTAGAAGATTTTTGTGCAGAATTATCCAATCCACATTCATTATTTTAACGATTAAGTTAACACGTCTCTTAAAATTGTTAAAATTGTCAAGTCATATGGGAGAGGTACATTGAGAGGCTATGTTTGCTTTTCGATACTTGACGGTTTTGAAGTAAGAGGCTATATTTGTCATAGGAAAAGGGAAATCACTATATCATAACAACACTAAAAAACCACGAGATGGGCTCTCGTGGTTTTTTATTAGGTAATATCTATTCAATTGTCATCAAAAGGTGCCTTAAAGTTAAGGCAAATGGCGTCTTAAACTGCCTTAGAGAGTCATATTGCTTAGCGCTATTTTTGCTTTTCGCTTATTTCTATGTTAGAATAAAGCTAACTTACAATGAGAGGGTCGAGAAAACGATGAATGATCAACTACATTTGGATGTATTACAAAAGGATATAGGCACCCTACTGGAACAAGTCAGACGCAATAGTACTATTGAGCCTAGTCTATATACAAAATATGATGTCAAAAGAGGGTTAAGAAATGCCAATGGTACTGGGGTGACCGCAGGGATTACCAGTATTTCTTCTGTAGTGGGTTATGAGGTTGAAGATGGCAAGAAGATTCCTACAGAGGGGCATTTGCTTTTATCGTGGGATAGATCTGGTGGACTTGGTTGAGGGCTTTGAAAAAGAAGGGCGTCTAGGCTATGAGGAAGTGGCCTATCTGCTTCTTTTTTTGGGGTCTTACCAAGTGATAAAGACTTAAACTTTTTTACCCATCGTTTGAGTGAGCGTCGTAATTTCCCGACAAACTTCAAGGAAGATTGTATCTTAAAGATTCCAAGCCAAAACATCATGAATAAGTTGCAACGTTTGATCCCTAGCACTTTATTCTTATGATTCTAATCCTGATGATATTTCTTTGAAAAAGGTACTGGCGCAGTCTATTGACTTGATTGCCAAGGCACCACTGATGATTGCCTATGCCTATCAAGCAAGAGAGCATTATTTTTAACAAGGCGAGTCTCGTTTTTGCACCAACCTTTGGAAAAATGCTTCTACAGCAGAAAATATCTTGCATTTGACCCGTACCGACTCAGATTTTACACGCCCTAGAGGCTGAAGTTTTTAGACCTTTGTCTTTGCGTACAGGCAGACCATGGGGCGGGGAATAACTCTTGTTTTGCCAACCACGTGGTCTCTTCTTCGGGGACAGATACTTATTCTGCTATCTCCACTGCTATCGGTTCATTAAAAGGACCTCGTCATGGTTCTGCTAATATGAAAGTCTTTAACATGATGAAGGATATTTCTACCCATGTTAAGGATTGGAATGATGATACAGAGCTCAGCAATTATCTCTACAAGATTTTAAGGAAAGAAGCTTTTGACGGCACAGGACTCATTTATGGTATGGGACACGCGGTTTATACCTTTATCAGATCCTCGTGCCACTTTACTCAAGAAAAAAAGCGGAAAGTTTGGCAAAAAAACAGTGAGTATGAAGCAGAGTTTAAGCTCATCACCAACGTTGAGCGTCTGACTAAAAAGCTCTTAAAGGAAATCAAAGGCGAGGACTACAATATTTGTGCCAATGTCGACCTTTATACAGGGATTATCTATCATATTTTTAGGCTTAAAAAGAGGATATGTTTACCCCAATTTTTGCCTGTGCCCGCATGAGTGGCTGGTGCTCATCGTCTTGAGCAGATTTTGGACAACAAGATTATTCGTCCGGCTTATGTCTACCTCAATAAAAATAATCTCAAATATGTCCCACTCTCTGAACGTATTGATAGTGGGGAATACATTAGACGTTTGGAACTTACCAAAGAAAACAACTAAATACTTTGACCTTCTAGTGTTAACTAGAGGGTCTTTTTTTGTCTTTTTAGGCTATAAAGTGTAACAAAATCATCATCAATTTAAAAAGGTTAGTAAAAGACAAGTTTAAAAATTATAGCGAAAGAATTAAGCTTGTCGAATTAGAAAATTTCGTTTAAAATGACAAATAAAAGCAAGAAAGGGAGGGTGCCATGGCAAAGGTAAAAAAACAGAGTTTATTTGTTCAAATTGTGGTTATAAGGCCTTTAAAATGGCTAGGACGCTGTCCAGAATGCCAAAGCTGGAATACCTTTTTGGAAGAAAAAAAGTCACGCCAAAAAAATACACCTAGCGCCCCCAAAGTTAACCTGACTCGTGCCAAACCTCGTCCTTTAAAAAGAAGTCCAAAAGGTCGAAAGTGAACGCCTTAATACCCAAATCGGTGAAGTCAATCGTGTCTTGGGTGGCGGAATGGTACGTGGTAGCTTAATCTTGCTTTCAGGGATCCAGGGATAGGGAAATCGACCCTCACCATGCAAGTCATGGCAAATCTCGCCAAAACAGGTCGAGTCCTCTATATCTCTGGTGAGGAGTCAGCAGGTCAGATTCAAAAACAGGGCAGAGCGTTTAGGGGTAGCAGAGAGTGATATTGTCCTTTTAACGGAAAATGATGTGAGCCTAGTGCATGAATTAGTCCTCAGCTTAAAGCCCACACTCATCGTGCTGGACTCCATACAGACGACCTTTGACAGTGCTTTGAGTGCTAGTCCAGGGAGCGTCAGCCAGCTAAGAGCAGTGGCAAGTTATGCCCTTTCTTGGGCAAAAGAATTATGGTTTTTTTCAACGATTTTTAATTGGTCATGTGACCAAAGATGGTCAGGTGGCAGGGCCTAGGGTGCTTGAGCATATGGTGGATACGGTCTTATTTTTTTGAGGGCGATCACCATTACCAATACCGTCTCTTGCGTGCCTTAAAAAAATCGTTTTGGCTCAACCAATGAGCTGGGCATTTTTGATATGACAGAAAGTGGCTTAAAAGAAGTCCTAAACCCTTCAGAAACGTTTTTTTAAAAGAACGTCCCTTGCATACCCTCAGGTTCGGCAATTGGGGTGCTTTTTGGAGGGATCACGACCTATTTTTACTTGAGGTACAAGCCTTGGTGACCAGTTCTGTCTATGGTCAGCCAAGACGGATGGCAACAGGAACAGATTACAATCGGGTGGCAATGCTTTTGGCTGTTTTAGAAAAGCGTGCGCATCTTCCTCTAAGTGACAAAGATGTCTATGTCAATGTTGTTGGTGGGCTAGTGATTGATGAGCCGGCAGGTGATTTGGCAATTGCTGTTGCCATGGCCTCAGCCTTTTTGGATAAGGCAGTCAGAGGGGACAGTGTTGTCATTGGCGAATTGGGGCTGACAGGAGAACTCAGACAGGTACAACAGTTAGAAAGGCGTTTGAAAGAGGTGGCAAGTCTTGGCTACAAGCGTGCGATTATTCCACCTTTAAAAGACAAGATAGAGGTCAGTGGCGTGGACTTAGTTCAAGCCAAGAGCCTGTATGAAGTTTTTTTCAGACGATATGGGAATAAGATGACAGAAAGAGAAAAAAATAAAATACAACATTATCAAAAAAACTGCACCTGGGACTGCCCTAAGACAAGGTTTGGACAATGTCTTAAAAGGCAAATACAGGGGGACTGATCGTTATTGGTGATGAAGAAGTGCTAAAAGAGGTGAGTATAGGAGGCTTTTAAGATAGATGCGCTGTACACCCCTGCCCATCTTTACGAGTTGGCAAAGATGGATGGGGCGATTTTACTCCAACCGGACAATTATCGTATTATGGCAGCCAATGTTCACCTTGTGCCAGATTCAAGAGTCCCTTCTAAAGAAACAGGTATCAGACACAGGAGCGCAGAGCAGATTGCTCGCCAGACCAATGCCCTAGTGATTTCTATTAGCCAAAGACGTAATGTGATTAGTCTTTATAAGGGTGATATTAAAGTTGTGCTAGCAGAGCCTAGTCAGATTTTTAATCATTGCCAATCAAGCCTTGCAAACGCTAGATAAGTATTGTTCTGTCTTGAGTATTGCCCTAAAGCGTCTTTCTGTAAGTGAATTTGATGGGGTTGTCCTTTTGATGGACATCCTCCAAGCCATTCAGCGTGCAGAGCTTGTGGCACGTATTGAGCAAGAACTCAGGTACTACATTATCCAACTAGGGGTAGAGGGACGTTTGCTCAAGATGCAAATAGATGAGCTGACACGAGACATCGAAGAGGAAGAAAGACACCTTATTCGTGATTATATAGCAAATACAGATGGCGATGTAGATGGTCAGATTGATAAGATTTTAAGAAAGCTCAGAAGCTTAAGTTCAGAGGAACTCTTTAATCGAGACTTACTCACCAAGCTTTTGGGGCTAAAGGAACTAAGCGATACCAGCAAGTTGGAGTATTTGGAGACAAGAGGCTATCGTCTCCTCAATCAGATTCCACGTTTACCGAGCTATATCATAGAAAATGTGATTGCGCATTTTTGAGGATTTTTTTCTCATTTGGTCAATGCAACAGCTGAAGACTTGGATGCTGTAGAGGGTGTAGGGGAAAAAAACGCAGTCAGCAGATTTATGTTGGCTTAAAACGCTTACGTTCTCAAACCATAGAGGAATTAAGTTATATTTAATACAGAGTAAAAAAAGGAGGTGGGAAGATGGCTTTTAAACATTACTAGAATATTGATGACGCTTTTTAGGTATGGGGGCTAGGTGGTTTCTTAGGCTATACCTATCATAGTGCCATTAAGACATCACTAGCCATCAATATGTCTGATTTTGGGCTAGTAGCAACTTTTTAGGGGCAATTATTTTTGGACTTATAGGTATTATTATTTCAGGGCCTCTTTATAAGGTTGGTTTGAGCTTTACTCAGAAAATGGAAAAATTATCTTTCAAAAGTCCCTTTCGTCGAGTTATTAGGTGGGACCATTGGTTTGATTTTTGGGACTCATGATTGCTTTTTTTACTTTCTTTGCCGCTTGCAGGAATTCCTATTGTCGGGAGCTATATCTCTTTGGCGATTTATGCTGTGCTTGGCTACTTAGGGCTAAACCTAGGGCGACGTTGGCGTGAAAAAAATTCAGCAAAATTTTTTTGATCGTGGTGGGCAGGCAAAAGCCGAAAAAGGCTGAAAAAGTAGAGTCTACCAATCAAGTGCTTGATGTTGTGCGCACAGTACGTCCTAAGATTTTTGGATACGAGTGTCATTATTGATGGACGCATTGTTGATATTTGTAAGGCTGGCTTTTTAGATGGCCCTTTGGTGGTGACCCAGTTTGTTTTAGATGAGCTTCGCCATATTGCCGATAGTGGCGACCATTTAAAAAGGGTGCGTGGCAGAAGAGGGCTAGAAATGCTCAGTGCCTTGCAAAAATCTTGATGAAGAGGTCATTATTTCTAATCAGGAATATCCGGATATTGAAGAAGTAGACATCAAATTGGTACAACTTGCCAAGGAGATGGGTGGTGCTGTCGTCACCAATGACTACAATTTAAATAAGGTCGCTTCTTTTCAAAATATTCGTGTCTTAAATGTCAACGAGTTGGCAGGTGCCATTAAGACGGTGGTCTTGCCAGGGGAGAGCTTGAGTGTGGAAATTGTTGCCCTAGGTAAGGAAGCTGACCAAGGGGTAGGCTATCTTGATGATGGGACGATGATTGTTGTCGAACATGGCAAGGATGCCGTTGGTAAAAAAGTGGAGACGATGGTCACCAGTGTGATTCAAACCAACGCCGGAAGAATGATTTTTGTTAAAATGATATAGGAGAAAGATCATGCAAGGGCTGATTATTTTTAGCAGCAGGTAGTGGGAAGCGTATGCAAGCGCCCATCAGTAAACAATACTTACAATTAAAGGGACGGTCTCTTCTTTCGTATACAATAGAGAATTTAAGATTAGCTTTGCCAAAAGCAAGGCTAATCTTAGTTTATAAAGAGGCAGATAAGCCTTATTTAGATGAAGTGATAAGAGAGACTAGACTTCAGGCGGGGGAGTATGACCTCGTTTTGGGTGGTAAAGAAAGGCAAGACTCGGTCTATTTGGGGTTAAAAGCGATGCCTGAGGATATTTGTGAGGTTTTTATCCATGATGGTGCAAGACCCTTTGTGTCTAAAAAGTTTGATGGAAAGCTTAGTTCAAGGTTTAGAAACAGCAGGGGGGTTATTCCTCTTATCAAGGTCACTGATACTGTAAAAGTCATTAAAGATGGTTTTTATTGAAAAGACCTTACCTAGAGAGATGTTGGGCTTGGCGCAGACGCCTCAAGCCTTTAAAAGGCAACTGATTTTAGACTTGCACGAGCGTGCGAGAAAAGAAAAGATGCTTTTTACAGATGATGCGAGCTTGTGTGAGTATTATGACATTAGGGTCAAAGCCGTCCCAGGTGAGGCAACGAATCGTAAAATAACAATCCAAGAGGATTTGGCATGGGCAGAATGGAGGTTGGCATGCGAATTGGAATAGGGTATGACGTTCATCGATTAGAAGAAAATAGAAAGCTCATCTTAGGTGGGGTAGAAATACCACATCATCTGGGGCTTTTTGGGTCATTCTGATGCAGATGTTCTTTTACATGCAGTGACTGACGCCCTTTTAGGTGCTTTTGGCTTTGGGGTGATATTGGCAAACATTTCCCAGATACGGATGCACGCTATAAAGATCAAGATTCTCGTCTTTTTTTCTCCGTCTTGCCTATGCGTTGGTCAAAAAAAGAGGGCTATAAGCTAGGCAATTTGGATTGTGTGGTGATGGCACAACAGCCAAAGCTCGCCCCTCATATCGACCTCATGCGAGCGTATTTGGCAGAGGATTTACAAAAGCGATCTTGCACAAATTTCAATCAAGGCAACCACAACCGAAAAAAACTAGGCTTTGTTGGCAAGGAAGAGGGGATTGCTGCTCAAGCCATCTGCCTTTTTGGAAAGGGTGTAGGGATGGATTTTATTGAGTTACTGAAAAAAATCTCGCACCAGAAACCCTTTCTGCCTTAAGCTTGGCATATCTTGGCGATGCGGTTTATGAGCTTTATGTGCGCACCAGAGCCCTTGATTATACCCACAATGCCCATAAACTCAATAAACTTGGGATTCAGTCGGTCAATCATCTGGCACAGGCTGAGCTTTTTGGCACGTTTGGAAAGTGAACTAAAAGAAGAGGAGCTTTTAATTGTCAGACGGGGTAAAAATGCCAAAGGTATCGTGCCTAAAAATGCAAAGGTGATCAATTACCGCAAAGCGACAGCCTTAGAAGCCTTGGTAGGCTATCTTTACTTAAAAAGGCGAGCATGAGCGACTTTTGTGGGTACTGGGTGAGATTTTAACATTTAAGGAGGACACAGATGAGCCTGGCAGATGAGCGTTTAAAAGAAAATTTGAGACAGATTTTTAAAATGAGGGTGTCTGGGATAAGGGATTAGAGGTTAGACCAAGATGGCAAGATGGCGAGCCGGCGCACACCATCAAGTGCTTTGGTTTGGTCAATCGCTATGATTTAGGGCGTGAATTTCCGATTATCACCTTAAGACAAACTTATTTTTAAAAAGGCGATAGATGAGCTTTTTGGATTTGGCAAAAAAAGTCCAATCGTCTTAGTGACTTAAACAGCCATATTTGGGACGCATGGGCAGATGAAAATGGCACCATCGGTAAGGCTTATGGCTATCAACTCGGGGTAAAAACACCGTTATAAAGAGGGTGAATTTGACCAAGTTGATAGGGTGCTTTATGATTTAAAAGCACAATAAGACCAGCAGACGTATTATGACCAATATCTATGTCCATCAAGACTTGCATGAGATGGCACTTTACCCTTGTGCCTATTCCATGACCTTTAATGTGACGGGTAATAAGCTCAATGCCATCTTAAACCAACGCAGTCAAGACATGATTACTGCCAACAATTGGAATGTGGTGCAGTATGCGCTTTTGGTGCATTTGTTTGCCCAGGTGTCTGACCTTGAAGTGGGAGAGTTTGTCCATGTCATTGCTGATGCCCACATCTATGACAGACACCTTGAGATGGCAGAGGCCTTACTTGAAAAAAACGCCCTTAGAGGCACCAAAATTAGTGATTAATCCAGATAAAAAAAGACTTTTTATGCGTTTACTGTAGAGGATATTGCGCTAGAGGGATACCAGTATCATGACTTTCCCTATAAAAACCCCTGTAGCAGAATAGGAGTTTGTATGCAGTTTATTGTAGCCTGTACTAAAAATTGGGCGATTGGCAAGTCTGGCAAGATGCTTTTTTCATCTGCCCTCATGACTTGGCGTTTTTTTCGTCGTGTGACCCTATGGTCATGTGGTGGTGATGGGCAGAAAGACCTATGAAAGCTTACCAGGCAAAAAAAGCCCTAGAGGGTAGGGTCAATATTATTTTATCCAAAAATAAAGACTATGAAGCGCCAGATAGTGAGCTGGTACACTCTAAGGAAGAATTATTTGCCCTCTTAGCTCAAAAATATCAAAAAGAGAAAGTTTTTTTAATTGGTGGTGGTATCTTATACCATGACCTTTTAGAAGCGTGTAGTGGGGGCTATGTGACCCATATTGATACCACGATAAAAGACGCTGATACGTATTTTTCCCAATTTAGAGGAAAAGGAAAACTGGCAGAAAAAAATGCCTTGATGCAAACTGAAAATGATGGGCATCTTGCCTTTCAAATTTGGCATTATGAGAATTTAGAAAAGGAGGAAGCCGATGAGTGAGTTATTTGGCTTAAACCCTATCAAGGAAGCGCTAAAAAAAATAATTTGAGTTTAACAAGATTTGGGTTGCCAAAAATAGTACGCATAGAGGCCTAGAAGACATCTATCGCCTTGCCAAAAAGCTCATATTCCTATCCAGGAAGTGGAGCGTAGTCAGATAGAAAAAGCGCTTTCCCAAGGAAAATCACCAAGGCATCTGTGCGAGCTTAGCAGAAATAAAAATATGCTGAAGTAGAAGAAATTTTAGCCTTTGCCAAGGAAAAGGGAGAAGCACCTTTTGTGGTGCTTTTTAGATGAGATAGAAGACCCACACAATCTAGGGGCGATTATTAGAAATGTTGAGGCCTTTGGTGCCCATGGGATTATCTTGCCAAAAAGACGTTCTGCCCTTGCCACTGCAACAGTTGCCAAAGCTTCTGCTGGCGCTATGAGCATGGTCAAAAATCGCAAGGGTAAGCAACCTCGTTCAAACGATAGAAAAGCTCAAAAAAAGCTGGACTTTGGATTTGTGGGACAGATATGTCAGGAGATAACCTTTATCAAGCAGATCTTAGTGGCGCCCTTGCAGTGGTGATTGGTGGCGAGGGTAATGGTATGCGTGATTTGACCAAAAAAACATTGTGACTTTATGCTCTCTATTCCTATGCGAGGGCAGATTAATTCCTTAAATGCGTCAGTGGCAAGTGGTATTGTGCTATCTGAGATAGCTAAAGGGAGGTAGCCATGCAGACAAACCTCTTTGTAGATGGCTATAATATTATTGGCGCTTGGCAAGAGCTGACTAAGTTAAAGGATGTAGATTTAGAGGCAGCAAGACGCAAACTCATCGATGAAATGGTTGAGTATCAAGCCACAGGCCACTACAGAATTGTCCTAGTCTTTGATGGGCATTTGGTCAAAAATAATAAAGGAACACAAGAGGTTTATAGCAATATAGAAGTGATTTACACCAAGGAGGGTGAAACGGCAGATACCATGATAGAGCGTCTCGTGGCACATTTGCCAAAGTATCACAGGACTTATGTCGCAACAAGTGATAGGGTGGAGCAAGAGTTTATCCTCACCAAAGGGGCCCTTCGGATTAGCGCCAGGAACTTAGACTTTGGATCAAAGAGGCGAAGTTAGAGACCAAAAAGATTTTTAAAAAGAGGTGTGTCCACCCAAAGAGGCGCAAGAAATGCTCTTGATGCTCAGCTATCAGAAAGTTTGAGGCAAGCATTATGATGGATTAAAGACGCTTGTTTTGCTTGAATGTTCAGATAATTTAACCTATGATAAAATAACACTTGTATTTAGGAGAGGAATAAACTATGAGTAGAAAACGTGTTGTTATCGCTGGTGGTGGCTATGCTGGTTTAGCAGCAGCACATCGCATGCAAAAAACGATTGCATTTGAAACTACAGAGGTGATTTTGATTGATCGCACAAGCTATCATCAAAATTGTACTGCTCTTCATGAAGTCGCAGTGGGTAATTCTGCACCAGAGGACATTATCTATGATCTAAGAAAAGCACTTGATACCAAAAAAATCAATGTTTTAGAAGCAGAGATAGTGGATATTGACACAGAAAGAAAGTTTGTCAAAAACATCTAAGGGTGACATTAGATATGATATTTTGGTCAATGGTTTAGGCTTTTGTCTCAGAAACCTTTGGTATTGAAGGGATGGATACCAATGCCTTCCATATTTCAAATATTATCAATGCAGAAAGCATTGCCAGCCATATTCAAGGACGCTTTAAAAACTATGCTAAAACACCTGAAGCAGAAAGAGATCCTGCAGATCTTACCATTGCTGTTGGTGGGGCAGGTTTAACAGGGGTGGAGTTACTTTAGGAAATTATTGATGCCCTTCCACTTTGGTGCCGTCGTTATGGGATAGATAGAAAAAAAGTGCGTGTCTATTGTATCGAAGCAATGGATAAGATTTTACCAATGTTTGATGATAAGAGTGTGGCTTATGTTCGTGACCTTATGCATAGACATGGGGTAGAATTCATGCTTTCTACAGCAATTGTAGGTTGTAGTGAAACAGGCTTTTTAATCAAACCTCATGAAGAAGTCCAAGAGCTTAAGGCAGCAACAAGAATTTGGACAGCAGGGTGAGAGGTAGCCGCTTGATGGACAAGGTTTTTCCCAGATGAGGCCAAACGTGGACGTGTGCTCGTCAAACCTGATTTACGTCATCCAAGCAAAAATGATATTTATCTTATAGGAGACGTGGCAGCCTTTGTTGGAGATGGAGAAGAAAGACCTTATCCACCAACAGGGCAAATTGCTGTTCAAATGGGCGTTCATACAGCGCAAAATGTGCGTTTGCAATTGGAGGGCAAGCCAACTTTACCTTTTGTCTTTAAAAACAGAGGGGTAATTTGCTCTTTGGGTAAACATGATGCCATTGCGTCTTTGGGCAAAGGCATTACCCTCAAAGGCTATCCGGCCATTAAGTTAAAAACGTGTGGCAGAAACCAAGACCGATTGGATGATTTCTGGCGTGAAAAATGCCATTAGACACACACGTATTTTGAAGTAGTATGGTTAGTCTTGGTAAAAAAGGCTTTCCTTTTACCAAGTATTATGATAAGATGAAAAAAACTCATAACTAACGGGAGCTAACAAGCTGAGAGGGAAGTATTCCGACCGCACCTGATTTGGATAATGCCAACGTAGGGATAAGTAAAGTTAAATTTGCGTATTGCTTGATGGCAATACGCTTTTTGTGCTTATAGAGAATAGTTATGTTGAAATCACTAGGAGGTATATCAGTATGTACAAGACGCAGATGGAAGCTGCAAAAAAGGGATTATCACCAAGGAAATGAAGATTGTTGCTGAAAAAAAGAAGGCATTAGTGAAGCCCTTCTTTGTGAAAGAGTAGCAAAGGGTACTATCGCTATTCCCTGCCAATGTCAATCACAAAAAGCTTAAGCCCAGAAGGTATTGGGGAAGGCTTACGTACCAAAATCAATGTCAACCTTGGGGTATCAGGGGATGCACGCAACTATGAAGTGGAAATGGATAAGGTACGCCTTTCTCACAAATATGGCGCCCATGCCATCATGGACTTGAGTAATGTCGGCAAAACCAGTCAATTTAGAAAAGAACTCATTGAGTGTTCAACTGCCATGATTGGTACCGTTCCAATGTATGATGCGATTGGTTATTTAGAAAAAGCTTGGAAAAAATCACCGTTGATGATTTCTTTGAAGTCGTAGAACATCATGCTAAGCAAGGTGTAGATTTCATGACCATCCATGCAGGGATTAATCGTCGTGCTATTGAAATTTTTAAAGAAACCAAGCGTCTCACTAATATTGTCTCTCGTGGTGGCTCTCTCTTGTATGCTTGGATGGAGCTAACAGGTAACGAAAAATCCATTTTTATGAACACTATGATCGCCTCCTTGACCTCCTTTATGAATATGATGTTACCATCAGTTTAGGGGATGCGATGCGTCCAGGTTCTAACCATGATGCCACCGATGCTAGCCAAGTGACTGAACTCATTGAGTTAGGCATTTTGACCAAGCGTGCTTGGGCAAAAAATGTCCAAGTTATGGTGGAAGGGCCAGGGCACATGGCTTTTAAATGAAATTGCTGGCAACATGATGATGCAAAAGCGTCTTTGCCACGGGGCCCCATTTTATGTTTTAGGGCCTTTGGTCACAGACATTGCTCCAGGCTATGATCACATCACTTCTGCCATTGGTGGTGCGATTGCAGCAACCTATGGCGCAGACTTCCTTTGCTATGTCACCCCTGCAGAACATTTGCGTCTTCCTGATAGTGATGATGTTAAAGAAGGTATCATCGCTTCTCTTATCGCTGCCCATGCCGCAGACATCGCTAAAAGGTGTACCAGGGGCTAGAGATTGGGATAATAAGATGAGTGATGCTCGTCGTCGTGTGGACTGGGAAGAAATGTTCTCTCTTGCCCTTGATGAAGAAAAAAAGCGAGAGCGTACTTCAACAGCAAGCCACCAGAAGATGAACATACTTGCTCTATGTGTGGTAAGATGTGTGCGATGCGTACTGTCAATAAGATCATGGCTGGTGAATCCTTGGAACTCCATCCAGAAACAAAAATAAACTCTCCTGAAAAACCCCCTTGTCTTAAGAGACAGGGGGTTTTTATAATTGGCTAAAAAAATAAAGAGGAGAAAAGATAAAATGATTACTTTATTTAGTAAAGTCGTTGCAACCTTACTATTAACATTTACAGCAATGGGTAGTGGTACAGCTATAGATAATACTTTAGCCTTAGAGGATAAGAATGCTCAAGTGGCTAAGTCAGAAATTGAGGTTTCCTATACAAACCTTGCTGATAATAAAACCCAAGCCCTTGGTAAAACTATCCTTCAGGGTGCGGGTATTAGTCAAGCAAGACAAAAAGTACTCTTTGATCATGTCAATCAATTTAATCAGGTGGTTGGGGATAAAGCACTTGCCAAGGATTTTTGAAAAAGGCAAAGCGACTGAGACAAAGTACGATCCTTTTGCTGTAGGCGAACTTTGGCAAAAGAAACAGCCAAACTTTATGGGCTATAACTGTCGCATCACTGCTTATAGCTTATTTGCTGATAACTTAAGCCTAGGTACAGGCAAAATTCCTCAAAAAAGCGAAAATGGCATATTGGACTTTGATTTAATTGCTTTAAAGCAGGACAAGTCTGCCATGGTCGGTAAAAAGGACTTAGAGGGATTTAAAGCGCTTTATACTGATGTCCCAACTAGCCTAACAAAAGATGAGAACATCCATCTCAAAAATATGCAAAAAGCATGGCAACAAAGGGGATTGAGCTTTTAAGAAAAAAATAGCAAGGTAAGCCTCATTTCCTTTGTCATTCATGACCTAGCAGAAGCAGATAAGAGTTACCTCTTTGTAGGCCATGTGGGACTACTTTTTTTCCAAAAAGAAGATGGAGGCTTTTTACTTTTAGAAAAAGTGGCCTTCCAAGAGCCTTACCGTTTGGATGATTTTTTCCTTCTAAAAAGGCACTTTGGGACTATTTGATGGACAAGTATGATACAGATTTCAATCAAGAAACGGCAAGGCCTTTTATTATGGAGAATGATCAATTAATGGTGGTATAGCTGAGTCAATTGGTTAGATTTTTAAAAAAATGATAAAAAAATACGTTGACAATAGCATAGGGTAGTGGTATGATTGTATCAGAAGTTAGATATTTCTAACTTCAACACACCTCTATATACCTCTTTATAGAAGGTCACCCTTCTAATCTCCAAACTTTGGCAAATGCCAGCTTTTTCTGAATACTCTCCGCCCTCCACGGAGAGTATTTTTGTCTAAAAATAAGCGACAGAACAACAGCCTTTTTAGGCTGTTTTTACTTGACTATTGACAAAAAAAGTTTTAAGGTATTATAGTACTAATAAGAAAACTTTATCAAGTGATTTTTATAAATGTGATAGCAAATCCTCCAATTTGTTATAGATTATCTCAACTGCCCGATGAGATACAAAAATCCCTCATAAAGAGGGATTTTTGTGTTTTATTTTAGCGGTTGTTATAAGCTTCGATACCGAGTTTTTATGATATGGCAAGCACGTTTTTAAGTCGTCACAATTGAGGACAAAAAGCAAGACGGATTTGAGATCTTCCTTTTTCAGTATTTTTGATAAAAACCTTCTGCTGGTGCCATCATGACAGTTTCACCATCAACATCAAATTCTTCAAGCATCCAGATAGCAAAAATCTTCTGCATTATCTACAGGAATTTCTGGCATGATGTAGAAGGCACCGCCTGGTTTATAGGTAGTGACACCTTCAATTTTATTGAGTTCTTCATAGATACAATCACGACGACGTTCGTATTCTTCTTGAACATCTTTATAGTAAGATGGATCAATGTTGTTATAGAGGCTAGCGGCACCAACTTGTTCCAAGGTAGGTGCTGCCAAACGGCCTGTAACAAGCTTGACGCAAGCACTCATGATTTCTTTATTTTTAGAAGCAATGGTACCAATTCTCGCACCACAAGCACTAAAACGCTTAGAAATACTGTCTAAGACGATAACACGGTCTTTGACATCTTCAAAAGTGGCAAAGCTAACAAATTCTGCCCCATCAAAGGTAAATTCACGATACACTTCATCACTTAGGATAAAGAGGTCATGGGCTTTTAGCAATATCGGCTACCATGCGAAGTTCTTCTTTGTTGTAGACAGTTCCTGTAGGGTTACAAGGGTTAGAAAGTAAGATCGCTTTTGTCTTAGGGGTGATGGCTTTTTCAATCGCTTCTTTATTTGGTAAGTGGAAACCATCTTGAACAGAAGAAGAGAAGCTATTCATCTTGATGCCTGTTTCATAAGAGAAAGAATTGTAGTTGGCATAGAATGGTTCACAAGTGAGGATTTCATCACCTTCATCTGTAATGGCTAAGATGGCAAATAAAAAGCGCTTCTGAACCACCGGTGGTCACAACGATATCCTCTGGATCAAAGTCCATTCCCCATGATTTGTAATATTTGCTTGTCGCTTCAATAAGTTCTGGCAAGCCTTTTAGATGAGGGCATAGGTCAAAAACATCCAAATCAAGGTTTTTGATTGCATCCAAAAAGAGATCTGGGGTTTTTGACATCTGGCGCACCAATATTGAGGTGGTAGATTTTTACCTGCCTTTTTTGCCTTGTCTGCATAAGGGGTGAGCTTTCAATGGCAGAATAAGGGAGTGCTTTGATACGGTTGGATAACTTCATGTTTCCATCCTCCTTTGGCTGTTTTTTTAATACTAGCTTGATTATAGCATGAAACTTTTAAATGGTTAAGTCTTTCAAACTTAAGAAAAGATGATAGTAACTAAAAAGTACAATTATACATTTTAAAAGTACGTTCAAAAATATCTGATTTGGGGTATACGTTAGTAGAGATAAAAGAGGAGAAAAGAGGAAAAAAACAATGTATCAACAAATTAGTTATACCAAAAGCACCAATAAGGCTCAGCCAGTACGTATCACAAGTGATGTGGCGATTTATACCAATGAAAGCAAAACTGACTTTATCTGGGATATGAGTGAGGCACCCAGCCAGACCTTATCCAAAAATGGGGAAACTTATACCCGCCTAGCAGTTAAGCAAGCGAGCGAAAGCTCATATCAAATAGACTATGCACGTCGTGGAGCGAAAAACCATGGTGTCGTCACCGTAAAAGTCCTCGACCAAGAAGGCGAAGTCGCTAATGATATCCTTTGGATTGTCCTTAGAGGCTACACGGGAAACCAAATCCGTACTTTCTATGAAGGTAGAAAGGCAGAAACTGTCTTTGCCTTTAGCGGAAGAAGATGCTTTTTATGTTTTGCACCGCAGATCCTTGCTTGGAGTGTAATTTTTGCTTGTTTAGTCGGCATTGAAATTTATGCTTACTCCAAGAGTCAAGGACTCATCATGGACGGCTTTAAGAAAAATCTTACGATAAATGATTTTAGATTCTAAAAGAGAGGAAGCATTTCCTCTCTTTTTGTGGTGATTTGAGGGAAATAGACTCGCTTAAAACGAGGGGTATTTAAGTTTTTACTTGAAAAAGGAGAAAAATAGTAAAATGTTTGGGAAAAAAAGCATTTTTGCCTTTTTTAAGTGTTAAAGTGTGATACTATGGGCGTAGGCGGAGCGCTTTTATAGAACATATAAAAATTTTTATAAGTATTCTGATCTAAAAAGCCCTTTATACTGGGCTTTTTAAGAGTCCATTAGCTATGCTTATGGAAACTATAAAAGAATGAGGGTTGAAGTCCCTAGGTTCTATTGCTATATTGACGATAGTAGGAGCAAAGGAACTGACTCTGAAGGCCGTGTTGTTTTTACATGAATATCCTCGCAATCAAGCGAAGCGATATAATAATTTCATTCAGGAGGAATAACATATGGCAGAAAAACAATTAATGACACCAAGTGAAGCGATTGCTGAACAGTTAGTCGCTGAAGGCGTAGAATACGCAGCAGGTATCTTGGGTTCAGCATTTATGGATCTTTTGGATTTATTCCCAGATGCAGGTATTAAATTCATCTCTTGCCGTGACGAACACACAGCAGGTCACATGATGGATGCTTACAACAGAATTTCTGGTAAAGTAGGTCTTTGCATTGGGCAAAATGGTCCTGGGGTAACAAACTTCGTTACTTCTATCGCAACTGCTTACCAAGCACATACACCAGTTCTTTTTGATCGGACCATCTGCTGGTACCCCATCAATTGGTTGGGATGGTTTCCAAGAATGTGATCAAGTGCCAATGTTCAAACCAATCACAAAGGCATCTTTCGGTATTCCGCACCCAAGCCGTGCAGCTGACTGCGTAAGAACCGCTTTCAGAATCATGCATGCTGAAAAAGGTCCTGTTTACCTAGATGTACCACGTGACTATTTCTATGGAGAATGTAACGATGTTATTCTCCCTCCAGAAGAATATCGTTCTATGTCAGGTCTTATCCCTGATCCAGAAACAATGAAAAAAGCTGCTGAAGTTATTTTAGCTGCTAAAAAACCAGTTCTTATTTGTGGTAAAGGTGTTGTAGAAAGTGATGCTCACGAAGTTGTAAAAGCTATCGCAGCTTATCTTTCTGCTCCAGCAGCAACAACATACCTCCACAACGATGCTTTCCCATACAATGATCCACACTGGGTTGGACCAATTGGTTACATGGGTTCTAAAGCTGCTATGTATTCTATCAAAGAAGCTGATGTTATCCTTGCTATTGGTTGCCGTCTCTCTTACTTCGGTACCCTTCCACAATATGACATCAAGTACTTCAACCAAGATGGTTCACAAAAGATTGTTCAAATCGATGTTAACCCTAAACAAATCGCACGTACACATCCAGTTGAAGTTGGTATCGTAGGGGATGCTCGCGTAACAGCTGAAGCACTTCTTGACCTCTTAAAAGCTGCTGGTGATCGTCCAGTTGACGAAGCTCGTATGGCTGATATTAAAGCTAAACGTGACGCTTGGGAAAAAAAGAAATCGAAGAACTCGCTATGGAAGAAGCTGCTCCCTGGCACCATGCATCCACGTCGTGTTCTCCTCGAATTCAAACGTTGCAAACCAGAAGATGCAATCGTTACTACTGACATCGGTAACACTTCTTCAACAGCAAACAGCTACCTCCAATTCAACAACACCCGTAGCCATGTTGCTTGCTTGACATTTGGTAACACAGGTTTTGCTTACCAAGCTGCTCTTGGTGCTAAACTTGCTGCGCCAGAACGTCCAGTATTCTCAATCGCTGGTGACGGTGCTTGGGGTATGAGCTTCTATGAAGTGATGACCGCTGTTGAACAAAAAAACTTAACGTTATCGCTTTAGTCTTCAGAAATGAAGCTTGGGCTGCTGAAAAGAAAAAAACCAAGTTGACTTCTACAACAACCGTTTCGTTGGTACAGAAATCCAAGCGCCAAGCTGGGCTGAACTTGCTAGCGTTATGGGTGCTGAAGGTATCTATGTCAACAAAGTTGAAGATATCGCTCCAGCTTTCGAAAAAAAGCACTTGAAGCATCTAAGACTAAACCAGTTGTCATCGAATTCCGTACTGATGGTACAAAACTTGCACCACCATTCCGTAAAGATGCACTTCACTTACCAGTTCGTCATTTACCAAAAATACGAACACCTTGATGCAAAACACTTCAATAGTAAGCATCTAAAAAAAGCCATCTCGTAAAGAGATGGCTTTTTTTATTTTGCTTTTTACAAGTTGGCACTACCTATTGATGATTCGGTATCAAGTACCATTTCTTTGCTTGAATCATCAGTATTTTTTTAAAATGGTTTTTGACCACGTCGCCGTTTTTTTCAAAGGCAATTTCAAAAAGAGGTATTTAATGACTCGGTGTAGGGAATGACAGGAAAAGATTTGCTTTTTATTATTGACCTTATAGTTGAGCTTAATAACTGATTCAGTGTTGTTTTGGATTAATTCATTACTGACAAAGGATTTGGTAAAAAGCATTTTTTTCCTCTGATGCGAGTATAGGGTGTTGCAACAAGAGGATTTGCTTATTACCTTGTTCTAGGATGACTTGCACATCCTTTACGGCAGTGCCTGAGTGGTTCTCTAGAGTGCAGGTAAAATTACTTTTTACCAGGTAACAATAAAAAAATAGGGAAAAATCCTATACTCACGAGAACAATAAAACTGAACACAATCTTCATGATATTACCGCCTTACATTTACAAGATAGGAATAAAGGGGGTCAATATTACCTTTATTCTTCGGATTTTTGATACAATAAGCTCAAAAATTTAATACCTTTTTTAAAGATAAGGGAAGAAAACCACAGTAGCGGTAGCCATCTTTTACCCCTGTGATAGGTGACTGGCGTAGTCTTTTGATAACCGCCTAAAAATAGTTTGCCCCATCATACCACTATTTAGATGCTTTCACTAGCTAAAATGAGAGGTCTTAATGGTTATGTAATGATTTATAAAATATAAGATATAAAACCTTGGATAAAAAAGGGAAATGTAAGGGGTATTTTTTTAATAAAGAGAGATAAGAAGGTGAATAACAGAGGATGAAGTGAGATATACTTTAAACTAAAAGAAAAAAACACTTTATATGACTGTTAAGAGGTAGAGAAAAAGGGTACATCTATTCCTAGGCGCTTTAAAATCATAGGCTAAGGCGTGATTCTGATCATTGATGAAAGGGGAAAAATCTTGTCTCACTTAGGGCAAATTGTGTACAATTACCCCTAAGAGGAGTGAGTTATGAACCAAGACGTTTTTTTCATATAGGTATGAGGATTACAAAAAAACAGGTATTGCGGTGTTTTTTTGTGTATTCTAATTTCTAAATTTGTTTCAGCAGAACCATTTTATGCTGTCATTGCAGCGGTCATTTGTATGAAAAAGACAAGTGCAGATAGCAGGCACACTGGTGTAGAGCGAGTGTTGGGTACCGTTTTTTGGCGGGGCTTTTGGTATGGGGCTGCTCTATTTTTTTAAATTCTTACACCTCGAAATCTATGGCACACGTTATGATGTTTCAGTGAGTTTAGCACTCATGCTTTTGATAAAGGTTTTAACCTTGCTCAAGCGTGAAGATGCTGTTTCCATTGCTTGTGTGGTGTACTTGTCGATTATGTTAATTCCTATGGGAAGTCAGACAATTGTAGATTATGCTGTGGGGAGAATTGCTGAGACCTTACTAGGTGTTGTCGTTGCTGTTGGTATTAATCATTTGTTACCAAACCATCGTTTAAGGAGATGAAGATAGGATGATTATTCAAAAAGGTAGTGCAAGAAAAGAAGTTAAGTCTGAAATGTTTGAGGGTAAAGGCGAAGTCACTTTAGAGATTTTGGTTGAGCCTGTTTATCTCAAAGAAGAAATGAAAATGTTCAATCGTATGACCTTTCTGCCGGGGGCGTCTTTAGGGCTACATTCCCATGTAGATAATTTTTGAACTCTACTACATCTTAGAAGGGGAAGCAACAGCAATTGATGATGGTAAGGAGGTCAAGGTTTATCCAGGGGATTTAATTTACACCGCAGATGGCAATACCCATGCTATTACGAATACTGGTGATAGTCCAATGGTGATGTTAGCAACGGTCATTTATGAAAATAAATGAGGTGCCCTCATGTTCAAAGGAAAGAAAAAAAGGCTTTTACTTTGATGGAAATGATGATTGTCATCACAATCTTAATTATTTTTAATTGCCTTACTTGTGCCAAAGTTCTTAGGCTATTCAGATAAGGCAAAGATGCTGTTGCTGAGACTAATGCCAAGGCAGTGGTCACAGCGATAGGGCTTTACCAAGCAGAAGAAGGCACGGAAAAGAAGTCATTTAAAAACAGGAGATTTGGATAACTATCTGACAGATGCCCAAAAATCTGTTAAATATAATATTTCTGTCAGTGATAAGGGGATTATCAGCGGCACCGTTACCACAGATCAAAAAGTGATTACTTTAGGTGAGGGCTAGACATATTATAAAAATTGATAGTTGAAAGAAGTAAAAATGGCTTGTAATTTAAGCCTTATTTCGGTATGCTTAGGGGAGCAGAAAAGCTAATTTTAACCAATCTCTTCTACAAAAAGCAATTTGGTTGTAGACTTGGCTAGTCTGCACCTCCCATTTCGATGGGAGAAGATAGTTAAGCACACCTTTTGGTGTGCTTTTTATTTGAAAATAAGGCTATCCTAAAAGGATAGCCTTATTTTTAGTAGGAACGTTTGATTTCGTAGCCTCTTTCAGAGAGGGCAGCCATGATTTCTTTGATATGATCTGGACCGTTGGTTTCAGCGGTCACTTCTAGGAGCACTTTTTGATAACGGTCGGTTGCCTTGAATTGGTTGTGGTCAAGGGCGATGACATTGGCACGGAGGTTGGAGAGTATCGTAGCGATTTCCAAAAAGTTCCCCTGGCTTATCTGGTAATTCGACCGTAAAGGCAAAGATACGTCCACGAGTGACAAGCCCAGTATTAATCATAGAAGAGATGGTGACCATGTCGATGTTACCACCAGAGATGACGCAGCCGACATTTTTTTATTTCTGGTATTGAGATGTTTTAGAGCAGCGAGCGGTAGAACGCCACTGGCCTCAGCAACGAGCTTATGTTTTTCGATAAGGAGGAGGACAGCTTCCATGATGTCTTCTTCAGGTACTGTGATAATGCCATCAACATAGTCTTTGACGCAAGCTAGGGTATTTTCACCAACCTTTTGACGGCTACCCCTTCTGCACAGGTTTGGCAACGTTCTAAGATGGCAATTTCGCCTTTGGCAAGGGAACGACTCATAGAATCGGCACCTTCTGGCTCAACGCCAATAATGCGAATACTTGGCTTGATGGCTTTGGCGGCAAGGGCAATCCCTGAAATCAGTCCACCCCCACCAATAGGTACGATGATTTCATCAAGATCGGGAATTTCTGCAAGCATTTCTAGGGCAATGGTACCTTGCCCGTAAAATGACGCCATAGTCATCATAGGCATGGACAAAGGTTGCTCCTGTTTCTTTTTGAAATACTCAGTGCCTTATTGTACGCTTCATCATAAGAGGCACCAAAAAGAACGATGTTCGCCCCTTTTTCTTTAGCGGATTCTATTTTAATTAAGGGTGTGGTTTCTGGCATGACAATGGTGCAAGGTGCCTTAAAAGCACGAGACGCATAGCTCACGCCCTGAGCGTGATTACCAGCAGATGCGGTAATAATCCCTTTGGCCCTTTCTTCTTCGGTGAGTTCGGCAACACGATTGTATGCCCTCTAATCTTAAACGCCCCTGTACGTTGTAAATTTTTCTGGTTTTAAGTAAATATGATTGCTGTATTGGGATGAGAAATAGTCGCTATAAATGAGTCCAGTAGGGTCGAGGACACCTTCTAAATGCTTTTTGAGCAGATTGATAGCGCTAAGATGTTCCTCTAAACTTTTATTCGTCATGTTACGATAACCTCCA